>Ga0099825_1002112_pt1 | contig 26232 bp, 8 predicted proteins | sample SiratroredBW_FD_76838 | JGI IMG/M metagenome (GOLD analysis project Ga0099825, IMG submission 76838) | Root nodule microbial communities of legume samples collected from California, USA - Siratro red BW | ecosystem: Host-associated > Plants > Roots > Nodule | place: USA: California | collected... | reverse complement strand
TAATAGATATTTGTGTTTATATTTTCTAATGATATATATATATATATATATATATATATATATATATATATATATATATATATATATATATATATATATATATATATATATATATAGAAAGATGAGTACAAGTACATCTCAAAGAGGAAGGTTATAGCCCATGTTTCTTAACCTAAAGCTAGGTACTCCCATCAACAACTTTATGTAAGTTTATTAGAAATTGAATTTAAGCCTAACTCAACCTTACAAAACTTACTTGTAAAGTGAGGTTTATCCCTACTTATATATTATAAATTGGTTTTATCTCAAGTTGATATAAAGTGAATTTAAGCCTAATATATACCCCTCATGTTGAGGACTAAACATCTTGAGCTTGGGACTGGATGTTTATGGGTGGTCCAATAACAGCCTAATATGCCTAATAAATCTTGCAAGGATAGACTTTAATATCATGTTAGGAAGTGAGTCTAACTCATCCTCACTAAGTCGACTGTAAGGTCAGGTTTGTCTCTACTTATATTCTATAAATTGACTTTATTTCTAGTCAATATAAGACCTCCAACAAAGTTGTACAATACTATAACAATCATAATTTTAACACTTCCCTTCAAGCTGGAACATATAAATTGTATTGTATGCACTAAGCTTGGAACATATAACCTAAATTCTAGGCCCTTTTAAGGACTCAGTGATAATGTTTACATAGTTCCTTGGACCGTAGCTCCTCATTGGTAAAATAACAATCGATCTTTGTATGTTTTAGTTCTTCCATGAAACATAGGATTAGAAGCAATATGAAGGGCTGACTGATTATTACAATACACTTTATTTGCTCAACTTCACAAAGTTTCAACTCTTGAGGGAGTTGTTTAGTCTACACAAGTTCAAAAGTGACTAGAAGCCATGATCTATATTTAGCTTTTGCTTTAGATCAGACAAATACATTTTGTTTCCTGCACTTTGAGGAGACAATATTCCCTCCAATGAATACCCAATATCATAAGGTGAATCTTCTGTTAGCGGGACAACCAACCAATCTTCATCGCAATACCCTTAGTTTGAGTATTTTCTTTGTCCTCATACAACAATCCTTGCCTTTGGAGCCTTTGATATATTTGAGAATGTGAATTACAATATTCCAATTATCAATGCAAGGATTCTGCATGAATTAATTAACAACTCCCACATCATAAGAAATGTTAGGTCTTGTAATACTGAGATAAATGAGTTTTCTCACCAACCTCCTATATCTTTTTGGATCTTAAAAAGTGTCACCTGGTCCATTATCAATGTTTGATTTGGATCCATGGGACTATCACTAAGCTTGAAATTCACCAACCTTTAGAATGTCAAGAACATATTTTCTTTGTAACATGACAACATTTTCCTTGATTGAGCCACTTTGATACCAAAAAAGTATTTTAGAAAACCAATATCTTCAGTTTGAAAATGCTTGAATATTCTCCTTTAGTTGAGAGATTCTATGGTGCCATTTCCTGTAATAACTATATCATCAACATAGACCATTAAATAAACATACTTTCTCCTAAGTATGACAATAGAAGACTGAATGATTTGCCTCACTTCGTTTCAATCCTAAAACCTGCATAGTATGTGAATTTACCAAATCAAATTCAGGGTTACTCTTTAGACCATAGAGAAAGTGGGGTAATTTACATACTAGATCAGACTCTTCTCAACCAACAAATCCAAACTCTCCTCAAGCAACAAATTCAGGAGATTGTTCCATGTAAATTTCTCCTCAAGATCACCATATGGAAAATGTTTTTAATGTCAAGCTGGTGAAGTGGCCAGCGACAAATAATAGCCATTCAAGAAAAAAGCCTAATAATGTTGATTTTGGCCCCGAGAGAGTTATCATTGTAGCCAGGTCAATAAATTTGTGTATATCCTTTGGCCACCAACTTAACCTTAAGATGATTAACTTCACAACTAGGTTCAACTTTAATAGCATAGAACTATTTACAACCAATAGTCTTCTTTCCAAATGGAGGATGAACAGGCTCCCACGTGCCATTGCTTGTAGGAATTTGCATTTCATCAATCATGGCTTGTCGTCATCCATGATGATTAGGTGCTTCATGAATAGTTTTAGGAACGGCGCATACAAAGAAAAAACAAAAGAAGAATACAATGGAGATAAATGATGATAACTTAAAAAGTTATAAATAGGATATGGATTATGAGTAGACCGAATACCCTTCTTATGAGCAATAGACCAATTTGAAGTAGAATCATGTGAAATAGTTGATGAAGAAGGATCCATGGTTGGAGAAGCTCTTGGAGGAGGATTTGAATCATGAGAGACTTTGGGAAGAGTGGGAGGAGCTTTTTGTCTTGCGTTGGTATGTAAGGAAAGGCGGTGGGGCAATGCCAAATTGGTTTGCATTAGTGTTGGATTCAAAAAAAGCTTGAATCAATAGAGGACCAAGGTTGGAACACGGAGAACTTAATGAGTGGGCACAGGAGCTTCCATGGAGGATGTGAAAAAATGTGTGCTAAAAAAGGGTGACATTAGCTAAAAAAGGTTGCACATATATCTTGTATCTTTTGGTAGTTGGAGAGTAACATTTTTATCGTTTTTGAAGGCGATAATATCCCAAAAAATACATTTAATAGTCTTTGCAAAGAGTTTGCGTAAACCTAGGGAGACTTTATGAACAAAATAAGGGATCGCTTGGAAAAATAATGGAGTGAGGAATTTCATTTTCAAGAGAGGAAGAAGACATTCTATTTATTAAAAGCCAAACAATGAGAACTGCCTTTCTCCAATGATGCACGGGAATATTTGTATTGAATATTAAAGATCGTTCAATTTTAATGAGATGTCTATTTAGATAATAAAGTCCTTGTGATTCTTGTCCTTTGCTAGTCAAACGACTCATATTTGTTCCTATATGAAAGGAATCAACACCAAAGGTTTATAGAACAATTTAAAGAGCGAGTTAATTGTCTTATAGAGACTAAATTATAAGGACAATGTGGAATGTACAAGATAGACTTTATATTTAAAGGAGTAAAAGGACCTTGACCAATTCATTGAGATGCAACTTTTAGATCCATTAGCTACAGTAACAAAGTGGGAAATTTTTGGAAAAGTGATAAATGAGAATGAAAAGCTATTACTAGAAATATGACCAAAGACACCCGAGTTAGGTACCCGTCCTGTGGAACTTAACCTTCCACTAATTGAGAAATACAGGCTGTAGAAACACTTGGTGCCAAAGAAAATTGACCTTGATGGTGAAACTTTTCAGATTTAAGTCTCAAATACTCTTGGGACTCCTCATCAGAAAAGTTGGACTCCCCTTTTCCAAATTTAGACATGCGAGTTGCCTTGTCTAGAAAACTATGCAAGGAGTAGCAACTCTCTTGGTTATGACCCATTCTTTTGCAGTATCTTCTTTGAGCTCGGCCACTTCGACTACCATGTCCTCCTTGGTTGCTACGACCTCCTCCTCTTTCTTGTGGTGCTACAATTGTTGATGTTTAAATAACTTCAACTAAATTTTCATTTGTTAACAAGGTAGGCACCGAAAGTTTAGTGACTAAGCTGTCCATTGAAGGAATCTGATCACTAGCTAGACTTTGGTCACATGCATTATCAAAATAGGAGCATAAACTGCTCATAATTAGGACCATGTATAACTTATCGAGATTTTTGTTGATATCCTTCAATGAATTAGCCATAAGAAATCTCGATAATTCTTCTATTGCAGCTCAAGCTTTTGCGACATGTGAGATCATATCATGATTGGTCTCCGTGAGAGAAACTACTCTTTGAGTTGTATCAGGGAGATGTTGAATGTCATTAACAAAAAACGTCGTGCATCTTTTTCCAAGAAGAACATGTCTTACAAAATATGAGAATTTCTAAGACATCTTGTTTAACTAACTACCATAAAGCAACACATAACTCGAAGTCCATTATTTACCATTTGAGATTTTTCTTCATTCGGAACAACACATACTTCCTTTTCCAAGTTTGCATGATATCCTTGATTAGGGAACCATAACTCCATGAACATGGACTAAGATATATAGTTTTTCCAGTTGAGCTTTGTCATGGTAATAGTAGGAGTAGCAGAAAAAGTAGAGGCCACTCTAGAAGCAATGAGCAACAAATAGATTTGAGGAGAGAGGGAAAAAGCCTAGCTGTCAGGGGAAGAAACCCTAGATATGGGGGAGAGAGCTGCGTGCAACAAACCTTGCCTAGAAGATGTTGGCGATGGATGACATTGGTTGGGTGTGATTCTGGCGGGACGCATACGCTTGGTGAGGATTTGGTGGCGTGTGGACTTGGTGGCAATCGGCATGTCAAAGAGTATTTGGTCAGGAGACCATAGAGGTTGGGTCACGCTCCTTGAGACACACCTAACCTTGACTTTTGACTTTGCTGGACAAAATGACAATATCCAACTACCAAGGACAGTGAACAAAGGTGGTCCAGCGACAGGGCTCTTGATACTGACTTGAAGTGATGAAAAATCAGTATGTATTCTCGGCTGATGTACATGTATATATATAAAAACATGAGTACAAATACATCTGAAAGAGGAACGTTACAACCTATGTTCCTTACTCCCAGAAACAGCTTTATGTTTGCTGTACAATACTATAATAGTCATAGTTTTAATAGTGCTAACAACTTTTGGTCTGAAGTTGGTTTTTAACTTTCTTTGTGCTATGTAATTCTTGCATTTTTATTGTTTATGTCACTAGGCTAGATCAATGAATGAAATATTGGTTTTAGCTCATGTTAGTTTATTGCCTAATAGGAACAGATTTAAATTGAGTTGTGGAACTAGTTGTATATTGTTTTCTGTTTGGAGTTCATACGACTTAGAATTATTGAAGATCTTTCTATGGTTATATATTTCTGTTTCACACGAAACTGTGGATATAGTTGATCCTTTATCTGGTCTGTGATTCTTTCTTCTGTTTTTTTATGTTTTGAATACAGGGTTGTGATGTGACAATTAAAGAGCTAGACACCCTTTTGTCACTTCTTGCTGAAAAGAAAAGAAAAATGGAGCAAGAAGAAGCTGAGAGAAATATGCAAATATTGTTAGACTTCCTGCATTGCTTACGCAAACAAAAAGTTGATGAGTTGAAGGAGGTGTGCTGGCTGCAATCTCTCTCTACCCTAAGTTATTGCTTAGTTGCTAATATTTTCCATTTTTCTTTCTTCGGTTTGCAGTAGTTGGCCTTTATTTTACTGCTGATTTATGTTACATTTATCTCTACTTATTGCAACAATTGGTCTTCAAAATTTTCATTTTTAGGTTCAAACTGATCTCCATTTTATAAAAGAAGACATTAATTCTGTAGAGAAACATAGAATGGACTTGTATCGAGCACGGGACAGGTACTCCTTAAAATTGCGAATGCTTGATGATTCGGGTGGAAGAAAATCATGGCATTCATCACTGGACAAGAGCAGCAGTGGCCTTATATCTAGTCCTCTAAATATTCGAGGAGGGTTGTCATCAGGGAGCCATACTAAGAAGAATGATGGAAAGTCCCAAATTAACTCTCACGGGCATGGAGTTCAGAGAAGGGATGCCGTAACTGGATCAGATTCACAGCTTATAAATCAATCAGGTCTTGCCCTAGTTAGGAAAAAGAGGGTCCATACTCAGGTATTCTTGATTTAATATTCCATGCCTAAATTTTACATATCTAATTTTATTTCTATGTGCATTGGTTTCTGATATTTTATTAAAAGCTTTTTGCCTCAGAATAAGTTTAGTTTCATGACGGGTAAAAGCAATTGTAATTCTGGAAAAATATTTAAATCTTAACTTTGGAATTTTTTTAAAAATTGTAATTTTGGGGAATCCTTTATTCCGGCAGAAGTAGTTGTGCACTTTTTTCATAAACATATCGGATTCAAATGTATAAACAAAAATGGTGGAATTTTACTGCTTAATCAACACATGTTGAGCTAAGACTCTTCATTTTTATATTTAAGTTGTGGTCATTTATGTTGCCACAAGCTTCAGAATTAATGTGGCTATAGCACACATTAGGAGAGACTTAGACTTAGCTCCCAAGCTGTTTGGTTCTACAGAACTTAAAAAGACAGCTACAAATTTAGGTCGTGGGAAGGCTAAAATGAGTCAGTGCCCATGAGAAAAGGTAGAAATCTTGTTTTTTTTTTTTGTTTTTTTTTGTTTTAATTTTTAAAGGCTGTATGTTAGGTAGATATTGACTAGGGATGGTTTGCATGCAAAAAGATGGTTAGCAAATATCAATATGGAGCTCCCGTGAACTATGGGTGTGGACAACAAAGGAAAGGAAAAATAAGAAATGATTTAAGTTGTGTAAGTAGTGTATATTGAGGAGTTCAGCAAGGAAACAGATTTAAAGGATACTTATAATGTTTAAATAAAAATAAAACTGATGACATTAAGATATAGATCTAGGAATCGTGCTTTAAGATTCAACTGTATGATGATTGTGCTGTACGCACATTGACACAAGCTAAATGTGTACGAAATTCTCATTGACCTAAAGACGCTACATTTATATAAGTAGTGCGTTTAATGCATTAAGCACATTATTTCTAATTCAATACCCCTGCAGGCTTAGTTTCCGACACTATAATTAGAATTGAATAATTAAGACAGGCACAAATATCAATATATCATGATAAAATTTCTCGAGATACAAATTTATAATCAATCCCAATTAGAATGAATGTCTTATCACTCATAGAAACTACTAAATTCCTTCAAAAACTTAGCCAGCTTAGAAGAGTAGTTTCTTTCTTTATTATTGTCTTGTAACTTAAGTCATGAATTTTGTTAAGAATTTTAGCATATTCCTTTTTTTTTTCTTTATCACTGAATTTGCAACTATAAACTTAGTTTATTTTTTCCTCTCTGAATCCTTTTTGATTCCCTTCCTTCTGTCTAGTTTAATGACCTACAAGAGTGTTACCTACAAAAGCGAAGACATGCAGCTGATAAGCCCCATAGCCAACAAGAAAGGGATATGAATCTCATAAGTCGAGAAGGTTATAGTGCTGGTCTTGAAGATTTTCAGTCAGTCTTGACAACTTTCACACGTTACAGGTATAGTTATAAGTCGTTTCAAATATCCAACTTGTAGGACTTGAGGGTCAAAGGGTATTTTGCATTGAGAGTGAATGGGAGTCAAATTAGGAACGGTTAAGACTGCTATTAGATAATTAGAGGAGGTTCAATGAGATGGCCTTGATTTTGTAGCCAGGAACTGCTTTGTGAGGAAGAAAGGAGTCATGTAGGAAATTTTATTTTGTATTAAGGAAGGTCTCCTTGCTCTTTTCAGTTCTGGTCAATAAATAAATCGTTGTTTCATTTCTACCTTTTCGATGGGGTTCTTAACAAAGATGCTGGAGTTTATATCAATTACTATTATATTTAGTTAGCCATATACAGTTATGTCTAACCCTTTTTGCATCATTTGAAACAGTCGATTGAGAGTCATTGCGGAACTAAGGCATGGGGATATATTTCATTCAGCAAATATAGTGTCAAGGTGAATTTTGAAATTGCTTATCAAACACTTGGTATTCATAGCTTGCGTTTTGATGTTTTTTATTTGTGCTGCCTTTACTTTAAAAAAGCTAATCAATGTTTTTGTTCAGTTCCTACCTATTGTCAGATATTGCATTGTGGTTGACATAACTCATAAAGCCATGCTATGGGTAAAATATAATTTATTTTTAATTTAATCAGTAATATGTGGCGTTGTAATATTGTAATAATGTGTATCATCGGATATACGGGAGCATTTTGTTGGGATGGGATTCTATTTCTCTTTCTTTTCAATATTGATTGGATGCAAATGAATTTATCCTTTTGTAATGTGACTGATTATCTTCAATAGTTAATCTGGTTTATCAGCAGTGCCCCATTCACTGATTTAACTTAAATGTTCCGTTTGGTAGAGAGGAAAAAGAAATAGTGAGAGTGGAAAATAAAAGAAAAGAAGAGAAATAGATAAGAATTGAGTGGAAAGAGAAACTGTTTGACTGGAAAGAAATGAGGAAAAAGAAAGATTATTTTATATAAAGAAAGATTATTTTATATAAAGAAAGATTATTTTATATATTACTATTAACCATTTTTTTAACTATTTATTATTATAATAATAAAAAGAACCAAAAATAGACCCATAAATAATTATGGGTGCGTCCATAACGTAATGGACTATGGGCGTCCATAATTGATTATGGTCTACAACCGAACTTCAAATACTCATTTTTCTTCTCTTTTCTTCACAGATCCCTCCAACCAAATCACCACACCTTCCTCATTTCTCTTCCTCCCTCATTAACTCTACGAACCGGAAAAGTCAATATTCTTTATCATCACTAATCTTTTATTTAGTAAACCCGTTTCTGCTTATTATTGAGTTCACCCGCTATCATATACAAGAGAAACATCTCTACCAACTAAAAGAAAAATAGGGAGATAAATATCTCTAAAACCTTGTTCCCCAAGCTCAGGGTGGGTGAGACACAACAAGTAGATCAACCACCATGAGTTTGGATGGTAGAAAAAGAAATCTGGTAGGAGATAAAGCTTTAGTGAGGATTGGATGTTTCATCAGAAGCATTATTGGATATAGATGGCGATATAGTTGAAGGGTTTGAAATAGTTCAGTGGGCGGTAAAAGAACGGGTGATAAAGATGTGCCTGTGATGAGATTATTGACATATTGGATGAAATAGCAGGAGAAAAAGGCGCGGAAGCAGGTTGAATGGGTTTAAAGTGTTTGAAATAGGGAACCTGTTTTCATTTAAATAATATCTTTAGAAATGTAATGTCGGTCAAAAGGAGATAAGAATTTGTAACGATTGTGAGATGCTCAGTATCCAAGGAAGAGACATTCTTGAGATTGAAAGTCCAATTTGTGTGCATTATATGGAATTTTCAGATGTAGTTATCATAGGCATTTGTTCAAGACTTTTGACAGAAGGTTTAGTGTATAATGCCCTTGTTATTATAGGGATTATCTAATTTTAGGTCTTGATCTGCTGGGTGCTATGTCATGACAGTGTTACAAGTGGGTCATGCTGGTACTAAACTTGCTCTTCATACTTGTTCATATTTTATGCTGGAGATGGTTCATGTTGAGATAATAATACTAGGCAACGTAACAGACAAGTAGCGCTTTATATTATTGTTTTAAATGTATGAAGTTAGACAGAATAAACTGTATCAATGAATAAAATGGTCATATTACATTTATTCACATATTTGAGTACTCGAATTTTCTTATTAATACTGTATTTTCTGAATGCATGGATTTAACATGTATGTTGCAGCATAGAGTTTGACCGTGATGATGATTTGTTTGCTACTGCTGGAGTTTCTAGGCGCATTAAAGTTTTTGATTTTTCTGCTGTAAGATGGATGCCCTTTTACTCCAATTTTAATATAGTTCTTTATTTATTCTCTTTTGATTGTTAATGTTAACGCTTTTGTAAATGTGTTTTTATAGATTCTGTTTAATGTTTCATCTATTCTTGGGTGGTAGTGGGGGTTCCTTCATAGTTTACTTGGAATAAAACATATTCCTCTTATGAATTATGATTATGAAAGTTTCACTGGCATTATTACATTGATACCAATTTGACCAATTTGTCTCTAATTCAACTACAAAACCTGGTTCTCAGGAAAAGTTTTATTCTTGTCTTGATATTTGACAGAACATATCAGTAACCCTTCATGGGACATATGAAGTATATCATAAAATTGGAAAGAATTAAAGAATTTTGCATACTTTATTTAAAGTAGAAGCATCTCCTTGGATATTTGGAATTGCTTGATTTATGGTATTTTTGGTTAAATTTGTGTTATATTATAACTAAGTGCACCTATACAACCAAAGTGAGAAATTTGCTGCACTATGTATGATATGATGCTTGAGGTGTTGCGTATTTAAACAAAGCATAAAGCACATTTCTGGAGGATTTTTAAACTTAGTGTAAGGGTTCACCCTTGAAATATTTCTTAAACAAATAGTAATAGATTATGAATGCAAAATAACCATTCCCTATGTCATTGCTTTCTAGGTTGTGAATGAACCCACAGATGCTCATTGTCCAGTTGTGGAGATGTCTACACGTTCAAAACTTAGTTGCTTGAGTTGGAATAAATATGCTAAGAACCAAATAGCTAGCAGTGATTATGAAGGAATTGTGACTGTTTGGGATGTAACCACCCGGAAGGTAACTGTTGAATTCAAATGGTCAGTTTGTTCTTGTATCAGCTGTTTTGTCGTGTTAATTCATTCATGTTGTTTTGATTGTCATATGCGCTTTTAAATGTTCTACAGATTATTTACTCACGGCTATTATTTTTCCTGTTGCAGAGTTTAATGGAATATGAAGAGCATGAAAAGCGAGCATGGAGTGTTGATTTTTCAAGAACAGATCCCTCTATGCTTGTATCTGGTAGCGATGACTGCAAGGTACTCTGAAACATTTATTTGGTAGTTTTGATGGTTATTTCCCTGGATTGCTTCTGTAATTTCCAATATTTTTGTAATAAACATACTTAAAATATTTTCGTGATATATTAATAATGCATTAGATAAACATCACCTTTTACTGATTTTAAGAGTTTGCCCACTTTTTTACAATATGCTTTCTCAAATTCAAATTGCATTGGCATGGTATCTGTTGTATGGAAGTGATTGAATAATAAATAGAGACACAAATCAGATTCCATGGTATCTGTTTTAATACGTGTCTTGTCTTCAAGCAGGTCAAAGTTTGGTGCACAAATCAGGAAGCTAGTGTTCTAAATATAGACATGAAAGCAAACATATGTTGTGTCAAGTACAATCCTGGATCTGGCAATTATATTGCAGTATGTACCTTTCATTTAGTTAAAAACATAAAAAAAAGTATCTCTAGATTTAGTTCATTTTAGATTTGATCCTATCCATACTATCTTGTATCTATTATTCTGCTGTGAACTTGTGATGTTTGGCATTTCAAAGCTATATACTTTATACTTTATTATAATTAATGATATTTCTGTCATAATTGTTTAACTTAGTTAAATAGATTAACTTATGCATTGTATTACCTATTTGTCCTATGTGTAGGTTGGTCATTACTTGTTTGTATATCTTTAATGGAAGGGTTACTATAAATGAATGAATTAGCTAAGAGATGAAATAATCTCTCTCTTAAGCAATTTTCCATATTTCTCTCTCAAATTGGTATTAGAGCAGGATAATCCCTTTTTTTCCTATCATTGTTCCGTGAGTCCATCATTGTCTGCCACCAGCTAGTGCCACCATTTCTCTTTGATAAAAGTCTGGTTGTGCTCTTCTTGCTGAGCGACACAAAACCCTATATCCACTATCACAGTCCACTACCTTCTGCTGCTAGCCACCATAGTTTTCTCTGACAAGCACCAGATTTAGAGCTCCTCCTTGAACAATGGAGAACCAGTAATCTAGGAGGCATATTTCTCCCGTCACTTAACTTTGTGTGGCTAACCTAGGCACATGCTGTCCATTTGTTGCCTTGCGGTCACTGGAATGATTTCGCGCCACCACTAGTGCTACATTGAACTCTTTAATTCCCTATACCAACCTATTTTTCTTCCTTTGGAGTTCAGGCTCTTGGATACCATAAGGGTTTCCCTTTTTGCCCCAATGTACCCTGCTTTTGATCTGAAAATGGCCTTTGGAATTGCCCACTCCAATTTTGGGTCACTAACCATTACTTTAGAAAAGGTTAATGATAAAAATTACCTATCTTGGTTTGTATTTGTTGAACTCTGGTTTCTTAGCGGAGTTTTTCCATGATCATTTGGAAGATGATAGTAAAATACCATTAAATATCATTTGGAAGTTGAATAGTCATTATCAGCTTTGAGCTTTGTGCTTTGTTGTGGCAATCTGTAGAATACAATATATAGGGAACTCTTACCATTCATAAGTTTTAACTCCTTTTGGAAGAAGGCTAAACATATTTTCGCAAATTATATTCAACATCTTTATGACTCAAACTATCATCTCTTAAACAAATAGATCATGACATGGCTTCTTTTATTGTTGAACCCAGTCACCTGCTAAGGAATTGAAGATTTTTTAGAACTTGCTTCCTTGAAAGAGATCAAGAAGTTGGATAAGTTCTATATGGTTATGATCTTTTGTTTCATGCACCCAAATTGTGATCATGTTTAGAACCAAATCCTGATCGGTCAAGAAATTTCATCAGTGGAAAGCCTTAAACAATGTTATCAAATGTGTTTTTCCAGGATATTCTCGCCTCCATAGAAACTAAAAAGTACATGTTTTCCAATGTCACATTGTTTGAGGAGACTTCTTTCTTTCAAGATGCTAGTTTTGTGCAATGGGACTTGTCGCATTCATTGTGACTTATCCCCCTCATGCTAGACCAAATCAAATCACTTCTCAAGGTTCCCCTCCTCTAATTTTACTTGAACCATCATCACCTCCTTTGATCACTTATCAACACAGCACACACGAGATTGGTCCAATGTTACCTAGTGAATCCTCTTCTTCAAGTCCTTCACCACCCTCTATACCCATACCACAACTCTAGATAATGAATATCCTAATTGACTCAACTCTGTGAAACAGTACTCACTATACCTGAAATCCTTATTCTATTTATAATTTTATAAGCTATTATCAACTATCTCCTTCCTTTTTCTCCTTCATCTCATGGAAAGAATCACTTGTATTTTTCATGTGATCTTATATCTTCTTATGAATAGACTAATTATCTTTCTACGTCCTCTTATGAAAAGACAGGTGGATGGAAGTGGGTTTATTCTATTAATGTTGAATTATAACTGTTTGAACCACTTGAAGTGAAGAAACAAGTGAATTCATGTATTAGAAATCAAGAGCAATCAATTCATTCGGTAAAAATGATTAATAATCCTTGAAATGAGATTGGCTTGGTTTAGTTATGGACATATGATGTAAGAACAAGTAGAACAAAACAAGAGTCAACAAACTACAAAAGATAATAGAGAATAGGAATGAAGAAACACACCACTCTCTAAGAGAAAGATAAGTGCACAAGGAAGTTCACCACTTAAATTTGGAAAACACAAAATAAGATTCATGAAATGAGGAACATACCTCAAAAAGAACTCACAATGCTTGCGAGAATTCTCAGCACCTTTTAATTCGAAGTATGGGTTATGTTACAAATGGATGGATACATTATATAGGCTAACTAGAGAATAGGAAGAGTTTAAGACTTGTTTGGTCCTTGCATGAAATATGAAGATTTTAGGACTTGTTTGATTGTTGCACATAATTTGTCAACCAAGGTCATTGTTTTTGAAAACTAACCTTATGTCAAAACTAAGTGTCTCAAAATTCTACTTGAAAGAAAGAAAACATATTTTGTACATTTTTATTTTCAAGAAAAATAGAGGAAATATTAAGAGAAATATTTTGATATTTTCTCCTAATATCTTTTGCATTCCTTTTGTGAATCTTCCTCCATAGTCTTAGTATTGAATTTTAAGTTTCAGTTCTTCATTTCTCCTTTCTTGAGCTCTTGTAGTAACTCCATCTTATTGTAACATACTTCTTCCTTGATTTGGGACCACATCACTTCTCAAGAGAAATGCGTGTCGAAGAATGATGCCACAAATTTCTCAACTAAAGAAACATTTATGCTATAGATGAAAGATTTTGGATGTCTTAAACACTTTATGGGTATTGAAGTGGCTCAATCAAAATAAAATATTGTAATTTCACAAAAGAAATATGTCTTCAATAACTTGAAAGAAATAGGTATGATTGATTGTAGACCTATGGATCCAAATCAGAACCAAGCGAGCTCTTCTTAGAGTTAAAAGGATACAAAAGACTTATTGAGAGATTTATTTATCTCACTATTATTAGACTAACTTGTCGTTTTGAAGTTGGAGTGGTTAGTCACTTTATGCAGGCTCCGCGTCTTGACCACTGAAATGTTGTGATTCACATCCTCGTATACATAAAAAAGACTCTAGGACAAGGAATGATATATATATATATAAGAGAAATACTTAAGTGATGGGGTATTGTGATCTTAAAATCTCCTATAGATAGACAATCCAGTGCTAGATATTGTGTTTTCATTGGAGGCAATATTGTTTCTAATAAGAACAAGAAACAAGATGGTGCTGAAGTTGAGTATAGGACGACACTTGTGAACTTGTGTGGATAAAACAATTCCTTCAAGAGTAGTAATGTAGTTAAATTCGACAAATGAACATGTACTATTATAAGTAAACAACTATTCATGTTGCATCTAGTCTAGTATCTTACAAGAGAACTGAACACAGATTGATTGTGAGGGCAATGTTAGAATTGTTTAACTTAGTTGAATAGGGTAACTTGTTTGAATAGGTTAACTTATGTATTGTATTACCTATCTGATATTTGTTTAGATTGATCATTACTTTTTTCTAAATATCTTTGATGAAATGGTTCCAGTAAAGGTTGATTATTATTTTCTTACATATCTTTAATCTCTCTTTAGCATTTCTTTTTCTCCATAATTTTCAATTCTTTTGTAGTAGTTTGTGCAGATTGTACTTAATAGATATTTTGAATTGTGATATTGACATGATTGTGTTTCTTGTCTGCCCATATATGTATTTGACTTATGGGAACATATATATTGTTGATAAATGTTATAAATATCATTTTAATAATTAATAATAAATATGTATAAACATCAGAGTTATAAGCTCTTAAATATGTAGTATAATTGGTTGCAGTTATCAAATTGCAATGATTCACTTGAACTAGCTCCCTTTTTGTGACAAATTAATGACTACTACCTTGTTGATATATCTAATACGGGGTATTTATATATTTTTGCAGGTTGGATCAGCAGACCATCACATCCATTATTATGATTTGAGAAATATTAGTCGTCCAGTCCATGTTTTCAGTGGGCACAGGAAGGCTGTTTCGTATGTGAAATTTTTGTCTAATTATGAACTTGCTTCTGCGTCAACAGATAGTACACTAAGATTATGGGATGTGAAAGAAAACTTACCTGTGAGTAATTTGAACAAAACTGTTTGATTGATTCTTATCAAATCTATCCTTCATTAAAAATTAAATTTGTGGATCATGTTGACTTTTGTTACTTAATTTAACTGAAGTCATCAATCTGCCTCTAGAAGTTATATGTCATATCAAGAATTTTATCTTGAAATCTGAGGATTGTTAATTCTCTAGTTTTTCATTGCACCAATATCATATTTATTTATGACTCGCTTTTGTGTACCAATATCATACTTATTAGTAATATAAATGTATATGTATATATTTTTTTCATTTTCACTCAAACGTGTGCAGGTTCGTACTTTCAAAGGCCATGCAAATGAGAAAAATTTTGTCGGTCTTACCGTTAGCAGTGAATACATTGCCTGTGGGAGTGAAACAAATGAAGTCTTTGTCTACCATAAGGTTTGTGGTGTTAAATTGTGTCCTTTTTCTTGTGTATTTATCTTTTTACCTAACTGAGGATTCAATGGGGCTTTGCAGGAAATCTCAAAACCTTTGACTTGGCATAGATTTGGATCCCCTGATATGGATGACACGGAAGATGAGGCTGGATCATACTTCATCAGCGCGGTATGTTGGAAGAGTGATCGTCCCACCATTCTAACTGCCAACAGTCAAGGCACCATTAAAGTGCTGGTGCTTGCAGCTTGATCATGAAAAGAATGTGGAATTGGTATTATCTTTTCCCGTGTGCCATGATTGTATCATTTGTTAATTGTACATAATATTCAAAGTGTATATGGCAGGTTATAGGATCTTAATGAAATATCAGTCGTGGACTTGAACCTGTATTGATAAACCAATTGAGGGACGAAACTTTAATTTTTATCAATTGAGGATCTGTATTAAAATTTTGTATTAATAAGTTCTCTGGAGACAAAAAAAGAAAAATATCAAATTTGGTATGTGATAGTAAATATGATAACAAAGAGCACGTGATTTAAATATTTTAAATCCATAATAATTATTATTACTATTGTGCTGAGATTGAGGTCCTCAATTGATTATCAAAGTGAGCTTAACAAATAAATTTTAACATTAAAGTCATCCTTAATTGAGGTTAAATTGTCATTTTCAAGGAAGCACATGATGTGTTAAATGTCTTATTTTTTTTTTTACTGTCACTTCCAACCTTTGTGCATCGGAATAGATATGTGATTGGATTTTTATATTGTATTATTGTAAAGGATTTTTTTAGTAAATTTTTTATCATTGGTTGTTCTGAGAGAAGGAATAAGGGCATAGATGTTACTGCAATGCTGCTTGGTTTTCATCATATTATTGCTAAATTGAGAGATAAGGACCAGTTCATACAGTGATGCATATTTTATATTTCATAGTTTTCATCATATGATTATAGTCTCCACCAATTTTGATATTTAATGATTGCCATATTCTATAGCATGCAAAAAGTACTTTTTGAAATATAAAATATAAAATTTTATGGACTACAAGTATGGAAATGGCATGCATTTATCTCTGCATATTCACTTGTTATCATATGTGATGACTAAAATAAGGGTCTGAATTTCGTCTTCTCCTCAAAATTCCCAATTAGCATTGTTCCTTTACAAGGGTTTATTTTATATGCATTTGAGGGCTTTTTCTGCTTATTCATTTACAAGTTCAAATGTTTTTCACCACAAAAGGCAGTAGGGTTTATTTTATATGCATTTGAGGGTTTTTTTTTTCTGTAATTCTACCGAATAACACAATTCACTTTTCAAACAATTTAGATTGGCTGGAACGAAAAAAAAAAGGGTTCAAAATAATCAGTGAACATGCTGGTTTATTGCTTAGAAGGTGTTCAAAGGTGTGCACTTGACCTGATAACAAAATCACAAGCCCTATAATGCTAAAATTAATTGGAATTCTAAAAAGGCTTTGTTTTACATATATCAGCATATTGAACATTACAAGTGGCATAAAACAAAATTATAGAAAACATTTACAATTATAAAATAAACTCAATAATTTCTTTTCTTCTTTGAATATATATTATTCAACTAATTCTAGTAATTTAAACAAATGGTAGGGTTGGATATTTGCTTGTAACTCGCATACATCAGTTAATATGAATATCTGTTTGTACAACTAACTGCATTTATAACTTTTGTAAGCTACAATTTCGACAAATTATTCTCGGATAAATTCTTATACAATGAATTTCTTTTTAAAATGAGTAAAAATATAACTTTTTTTTTCTAATATTCCCCTCTTATCAATAAAAAAATACTTTACCAACTCAAAAGTTATTATGTTTTCATATATTTTTGTATGATACTGCTTTTATATTTAATCGATATGAAATGATGTTTTTATATTTAATCGATATGAAATGATGGAGCTGGTTGAAAAACTTTAAAAACAAGTTTTGCTTCTTTTTTGTTCGTAACAATAAAGTTTTCATACAGAGATATTTTGTTTTCATACAGAGATATTTTGATAAGAAAGAAACAAGTTAATGCTAAAAAAAATTATTACATGTAATCTAACTTTCTTTTCATCTGGACATACTTTGACAAGGAAGAAAAAAAAGAAATGTTGGGTGTAATCTAAATTTCCTTTGTAGTCAGTCTTTTAGCTGCAAATACAAGTTCTTGTATTTCATTTTCTTATTTGTTCTTCAAATTTTTTAGTACCCACTTTTATTAACAAGAACGAATAGTAGCTGTGTAAATTTAAAGACGAAAGCTAGAAATCAATTCCTTCACTCAAGAGACAAATATAGGATGGTATGAACCATTCATTATCTTCACTTACAAACCTTAAAACCTTAATACAAATGGATAAAAGATAAACAATAAACTGATAAATGATACACTGGCAAGCTCATAGGGAGGGATAGCACCAAATATTTACATTCTCAAGTATTCTACCTATCTTATTAACTATTATATTTATATGAATAAGTTACAAGTAATTCTGACCTAAACACGTAATTTCCGGGCTTGCAAGGTCAAGAAAACTTGAACATTATTCATAGGGATAACAAAGATAAAAAGAAAACATAAGAAGAATAAGCTCAGGAGAGATACCGCCGAAACATCTACAACATCATCGGACTTAGAGTAGTGTGTCCTCCACTCTGAGGGCTCATGACAAGGAGCTTCAAAAACTTGTCTTGCATTATACAAGACATGTTTGAAAACGTAGACAAAGGTGGTTGAAGTTGAGCTGAAAGAGTGGTTTTTGTGACTTCAGCTCAGCTTGAACAGTGGCATGAAATGTGAGAGTGAGGGGAGCTATTTATATACAAAAAAACTCTGCACTTTGGCCACGTTGGATACTAATAAACAAAATAAAATTAAGAAAAAATTAAGAGAGAGAAAGAAATAAAAAAGAGAATGCAAAAAAAGACATCAAACACCGAAGCGGTGAATATAAATGATGATTACCTGCACGTAAAATTAGGGTTGATATGTCCCTTTCTAGCTAGGGTGAGACAGGAAGGATAATGAGAGTTTGTTTTCTTGGGATTCAAAAAATGAACCCACTATTCCTGCTTGGATATGGACACTGTGCCCTCTTAAATTATGATGTCAGGTTCTGCTGACATTCTCTTCCTACCAAACTGCAAAATATTTTGGTTTCATTTTAAACCGTGAATGGTTTTGTTTCTTTAGGTATTAGTACATATCAGTTCTTAGCTTGCTTTTGCTACCACCTCCATGTATCTTTCTTCCTTAAGGTTTCAAAATTATGTGCATTGTTTTGTCATTGAATATAGATCATGCGCTCAAAACTTTGTTCAAAACGAATAATTTAATGTCAATTGATTAACATATTACTAATTTGCATTCTAATTAACTTAGTCTGGTTTAAGTTTAATATCTGACTTTTGTTACTAGTATAAATAGTTTTTAATGTCAATTGATTAACATATTACTAATTTGCATTCTAATTAACTTATTCTGGTTTAAGTTTAATATCTAGTATATAAATAGTTGGCATCCCATCTCCTCAAACTCAATCCACAATCTGCATTATACAACAGTTGTGTAAGATGTTAAATGATTAGATATGAAGAATATATACATAGATTTCATAGACTATAATGTTGAGATGTTCTTAAAATAATTCAATCATAGTTTTTGAAACTGTATTATCCAGATTATGTTAACTTTCTTATTAACAAGTTTTTAATATGTATATATAAATAAAGGTCAGGATATAGTTATTTAATTTCATAATCATGTGCACTGAAGAAACTGTTACCTAGCTGTTGAGATATATTAATGGTTTAAGTTTTGACTTTTGACCATTGAATTTACTCTGTGCAAGTTTTTAACCATCATTCTTTATTGTCAAACCTGTGTGTATCAATCCAATATACAATTACTTTTATGGGATCTTCTACCATTCTGATTTTTTTACCCAGCTGGGAAATCACAGGTTTTGTTTTCACCTATTTGAACTTTTTTTAGTTTCTGTTTTCGTTTATTTTGGACACATCTTATTTTATTTGAAGAAAACAAATTCTAGGACCTTCTATCCAATGAACAAGCGAATCTACTCACATGTTGCATGTTTTAGAGAATCACTTTAATTTACATAACTACAAATCTATGGACAAGGGTATACTCCCATGTGGGATGTTTAGAGGAGCCTTAATTTATTAGATTCAGACCTCTTAAATGTGTCATTCTTAATTTTATTAAGAATGAAAAAAACATATAAATCACTTTGTTTCAAACTTAATGTTAACTAAGATGAAAATTATTGAAATGAAGTTGAGAGAACTATATGCATACACAGGCATTAACTGTAGAAGTCCTTTGAATTTGAAAAGAATCATGGAGGCTGTTCATTTGATGTTCAATAATAGTATTAATAAGCAGAGTGTATTTGGACATTGCAAATGAAGAGGGTTGGCACATACATAGCATATTGCAGCATCACAGAAAAATGCATAAAGTGTAGGGTTTTTTGTTCCTACCATTCTGATTGACAGAGAAAGAACATAAACAAAACCCTATGAACTTAGCTACAAACGGATCTTCCCCACCAGTCCTACTTTACTGAATGTTGCTTTTGTCCCTTTGCCTGCTATTTCCAAATTCACATAAAGCAAAGCTCAAAGCCCTAATTCTCACGTCTTATGTAATAACTCTACGTTGCAGTCTCATAATTGAGCCCTGCGCTGCAGTGTAAGGTCAATCTCAGATGGGGTTCTCATTAAATGTCCTCACCCCTACACATTTCACCTAACAAAGTCCTCATCTTTCTCTACACAACTAGTAACAAATACAACACCAAAAAACCCTAAAAAAACCTACAAAGTTTAATGTAATATCTCATCTTATAACATGTTTTATGTCTAATACTATTATACATATAAATATATATATATATATATATATATATTTATATATATGCAAAACATAAATAAGTGTGAATATTAATTTTGTGAAGTTTGAATTTATAATGAAGGACTGTTGGGGACCAGTAAATGTTTACCGTGGCTGTAGTACTGAGACACTGACCAATTTTGGATTTCTGGAGTAGTGTCTGAAACAGTGTGGGGTATTTTAATTCCCAAACTGAGTGCTCTAACTGATCACCTTTTGCTGCCTGATTCCAAAGCTCGTGAAGTCATCATGAAATTTTATCGCCATGCTAGGTCAACCCTGAATTAGTTTTCACCTACTCATTCTGTTAAAAATTCAATGACCTCTTCCCTTCCGTCACTCTCTTAATCATCTTAATGGTCACTCTCTTAATCATCTTAATGAACTTTCTTTAAATAAATTAATCTAACACTTAGATTAGATTAGATGATGTAATAGATGAAAATGAAAAAAACATAAATAAAAAATGCTGTGCTTATATCATTAGAACATGTGGGGTATTGTTGTTGTGTGTTAACCACAGTTTTAAGAAATTACCGAAAGAAATGTAGGGTGATTTTGATAATCTGTGTTTTTTTTAAAGATTATTCAATACAATAAAATGAATGCTACATACTAGTTGATTCAAGAGAACACATTTGTGAATAAGAGAAAGGAGATTAAAAGGATTCAATTAATTAGTTATTTGATGAGATTCATTCTTAAAATTCAAACCTTAAATAAGCCTTATACCAAATAACACTGAATCCATCCTTAATTGAGGAGGTTTTGAAGTTTGAACCAAGTACAAGGGATCCTTATCTTATTAGCTGCAGGTTCTATTGATTGTGCTACCAGATATTTATGTCCTTCAAACTTTTCCTGTGAAAACATAAATATCACCTAAAAGAACTCTTAAAGTGGCTTATACAATAAGACTTTTTATGAAGTTTTGATGGAAACTGCTGCATACTGAGAAGAAAATGCTGGAATTGAAAATGATTAGTGATATTTTATTTTTATCAACAGGTTAATGCTATTAAAAGTTGAGATGTGAACTTGAATGAAACATTTGAGAGATAGTCTAACTCTTATATAAAAACTATGATGTATATTTTCCAGTTTACTAACACACTTCCACTCCTTAGCACATATATCCTTCTACAATACATGACATTAAACTGTAGACTTACATTGGAAAAATTCACTTTCTATATTACTGTATGGATGTGTACAGAAAATTAGTCAGGTTTACGAGAGATTATTATTAGTGATTATCTATTATTTATGTTATAATATATAAATATAATATTTTATTTTTTGTGTAATATTGTGCAATATTATATAAGTATCTTGGAGATTTACTAAACCTATGAGATATCACTTTTGTTAATATCTAACATCATATACATATAAGTTAACTATTACATATTTTTTTTTTTTGTTTTTATAAAATGATAAACAACCCTTGTTTATATATTTAAACTAGTTTCTTAAATGGTTAGTTATGTATCAGGTTAATGAATTTACACATAATTTCGGCATAGGTTAAAGTGCATATATAGTCAAAACACAAGTCTGGAACACTTGAACTCAATTGGTCAATTGTTGGTCCCTCTGCATGCAGCTCGTTGATTAGGCGATGCTGCGATGCTGTAGAAAATAACGCGTTTCAAGAAATCGGGTGAGAACAGGCAAATCTCTTCACATGCATTCAACGGTTGTGTCCCATTGTCTCATTTGTACAGACAAATACAATACATCTTTTGATTTCCTGTGGATCGTCTTAAACATGGATCCAATATTGAACATGGTTTTTGTAAGTGCAGGATACAAGTTGTTTCTAGAATGTAGCTAAATTATTTTGAAATAGTTTATTAAAGAGTAAAACGTTAAATAATTTGTTCTTTTTATGGTTCATGTCAGATAGCATTATTGCTTCTTGTGCTTACAAAAGAAAACATGTTGTGTGTCACATTTAACGCTCATGTAAACGGTCATGTCTGTGACTTCTATGTCATAGGAATTCAATAACACATTATGGAGATCGTGTTATGTCGGTGGCATGTTTCATCTTTCCTTCTTACTTTTATCTTACCAAGAAGAAGCATGTGTATGTGTATTTACATAAATCAGTTAAGTGTAATAAACCATAAAACAAAAGGATCTTAAACTGATAAACAAGAAGTCATTTCTAAAACTTGATACTTTTCTAACAAAAGATTCTCTAATATTTTAACTTTAGTACTAAATGACATGGTAGTGCATCAGTAAAGAAAAGAAAATAAAGTGAGTTTTCTAATTACAGTACTAGTAAAAATTACATATTTCAAAAAAAATTTATTATCATTCACGGGATTTGTCACTTTCTCTTTCTTGGTTAGCTGGAGAATCTATTAGCATTGTCTCATTTGTAATAAGTGATGATTTTATTCATTTGTTCATTTGTAATTTTATGGTCCCTTACTGTAGTAACTGGGTGGTCTATATCAAGATGAGATTAACCTAAGATACAGGTCTAAATGTGTAGGTCCTCTCAAGTAGTTGTGCTATGATAGCTTCTCTTTGTACCATTCTAGTTTCAGTGTCCAAGGGAACTTTGATAAAAATAAAACATATTTATTATGTAAATTTGAGTTTATGAAAATGTAATTGAATGTTGTATTATTAAAATACAATTGAAATATAAATATAAAATAAATTTATATATTCATTAGAAATTGTAAAGTTGTCTTGTTAGCAATTTGAAATTTTAATGCTAGCAGATTGTACTTATAACATCTTGTGTAAAAATGGTTTGTAGAAGCAGAGCAATTTTTAAACCTAATATAACTAAACACTAGAGGGAAAATCTTGGTAGGATTGGAATATGAAAAAAATTAAAGAATAACAATAACCTTCTTTCACCACCTTCAGAGTTAAGAATGTATTAAATTCATTCACATATTCTTTATATAAACTGTACTCTGTATTAAAATTGTTTCAAACAACATACATATTTGAATCAAGAATCATAAGAATTCTAATTCAACTTAAACATTATTAAATATTTTGACTCAATTTCTTTACATCAAAACATATCATTTAGAAAAACTTAAAATAAGTTTAGTAATAAATTTTAAAAGAAATCATATATGTATGTTTTAGTAATACCATTTCCTCTAAGAGTGATGTCTTGACTTACAATAATCATACACAGACAACAATTAAATGACTTTAATTATTATTTTTTTTAACTTTTTCTCTCTAGAGGAATGTAAATAATTAACTTAAAATATAATTGAATGAACTATACACACCCATTATAAAGTTGATTTTTATCTTTACAGTCTAGGATTCTCCCAGTTAAGTATGGATTTGATTTAACTGCATCAATTGTAATTAGTCAAGAGATACTTAATATAGAAATAAAATATCACTTATATGTCCATTAATATGATTAGTATTCACCATTGCATGTGTGCTTAGAAAAAATGAGAAAGATACAGAATGACCTTAAGTATATCTTCCACAACTTTTAGAGTGAAAAATGTCAGAAATAGAGTTGTTAAATTACCTAATAAACTCTCAAACACAAACAACAGTTCACCTTCAAAACCAAATAAGTATTATCTATGTCGTTGATTTTGCAAGAACAAGTCCTACTAGAAATTATAAATTCAAAGTTTAAGAATAAGTAAAATTATGGAATGAACTAATATTAATAAGGTCTTTTTACTGAACTTTTGAAATTTAGTCCTATTATCATTCTGATAATGGAATGAAGCCAGTTGTATAATTTTGGATTTTGGTTATGTCCATTAAACTACTTCATTAATCTGTATTTTATTTAACACAAAATTAAGAGAATGTGAATAAGAAAAATGAAAAAAAGAAAACCAATTACATTATTTAACAATACATTTTTACCTAACATAAACAAACAAGAATGGTATTTATTGGTTTTAAAGGTTTCTAAAATATTTTTGTAGACTATATTTCGGTACATGTTGATACATTTTCATCATCACCCAATATCAGAATTTTTAGTCTCTTTTTAGCCATTACTTTCAAGAGAACCAAATATAATTGTCTAAATATAATTACTTATTGGCCTTATAAAACAAATAATAAAGACTGGTTGTGGTTGACTCTTATTTATTATCATTGTAAAATATAAAGACAAAAGATATTATCTTATTTGAAACTTAAAAAAAAAAATTCTAACTAAGAAGATACAAAGTTCATTCTTAGAATACAGATCTTGTATCAATGTTTTTTCCAATAATTAAAGTAGTAGAAAATGCACTTTTTCTAAATCATTCAATGGTAATCTTATTCTAATTCAAAGACCTTTACTTGATCAATATTCTTCAAAGAGCATTGTAGGGACATCAAATTTTGGTTTAAATTGATGAATCATAATTTCCAAAATAATTATATTATTTGATCTCATTTGATTTTCAATAAATGTTTGAATTTAAATAAATTTTTTCTTGTCCAAGAACTAAAGATAGAATGAAGTCATCTTTGCCTGTTTTTGAAATTCAATAGTTGAGCAGAGAATTTTCCATCATTAAAAAGACCAACAAACATGATGTTTGCTATTAAATATGGATAAAAAAAATTCAACCAATGAAAGCAAAGGTAGTTGACTATTTTGTACTAAAAATTCTTAAGGTATTTCAATTGGCATTCACCATTTTAATTCAGATCTATTAACTCCAATTTTAATCTAGAATATCCAATCAATCAATTCTTTTAAATCTCTTGGACTTTTTTTGTTGTTGTAGTATTCAAACTTAGTATGGTTTAAAAATTTGTTATTCTTCCAAATTTATGAGAAATTGATTGATTCACAGTATCATGTTTTAAATCCTTTTAAAATAGCATATGATGTGTTATGGTTATGATATAATATATGATGGATTGGAAACATAGTTATTTTTCGGTTGGAAATATTATATTGAGATGTAAATATTATATTATATATAGCATATTCAAATTTGAATATTCCATACCACCAAATGTAACCCATGCAACAAAACTCTAAGTTCCATGATCCAACTAAATCCTGACTTCTATACAACAAAATATAATTAGATCTTCTTTTGGCATTATAATCTTCACTTCAATGTTACCTTAACCATAACCTTCCTAATCAGTGAAATATGTTTTTGACACTTTAAGTGTAGAGTGAGCCACCTTTCATTTTCATATTTTCATGTTAGCTTTGCTACAAGGTATTGAAAGCAAGCTACTGCCTAAAATGGTTATAGAATGGTTTAGTTTATTGTCTACATGGGGTACATGTCCCAAAGTTATATGGTTCTTCATGTTTCATTTTTCATGTGCATCTGGACTTTTTTTTTTTTTTTTTTTTTTTTTTAACATAGTAGTGATTAAAGGTTGAAGAAATCCTATTGGGTAGGACAAGTCTTTTTTTATTTTGCTTCTAAGTAAATGTGGTGAGTTTTGCTTTCTAAATTTATGTTGTTTTGTTTTTGAAAATTTTTTTAGTGACCTCATTAAATTATTTTTCACCCATTTCATTGACCTTCCTTAAAGGATGTTATATTAAAAAAAAAAAAAAAACCTTCCTTTCTCTTTTTTTTTTTCTTTATTTTTTTTATTTTACCCTTTTTTTTTTTTTTTTTTTTTTTTTTTATGTTGTTGTTTTTTTTTTTTTTTTTTTTTTTTTTTTTTGTTATTTTTTTTAATTTTGTTTTTATTGTGTGGGTATTTTTTTTTTTTTTTTTGGGGTTTTGTAAAAAAAATTGTTGGGGAATAATTATTTTTTTTCTAATTCTGTTAATGAAAAAAAAAAATAAAC
>Ga0099825_1002109_pt1 | contig 26240 bp, 15 predicted proteins | sample SiratroredBW_FD_76838 | JGI IMG/M metagenome (GOLD analysis project Ga0099825, IMG submission 76838) | Root nodule microbial communities of legume samples collected from California, USA - Siratro red BW | ecosystem: Host-associated > Plants > Roots > Nodule | place: USA: California | collected... | reverse complement strand
ATATATATATATATATATATATATATATATATATATATATATATATTACATGTTATAGTAAAGAAATACTATATCATAGTCTCTTAGTTATATTAAACTCATATAATTAAAATAAACAAAATATGGAAAATAAAAGAATATGTACACGCTAATAAGTGAATCAAAGCAAATATAAAAAAATTACTTGCTAAAATATGAAAAAATTAATAAAAATTTTACAGAGAGAAGTTCATACCTCTCAAAAACAAGTTTTAACTAAATGCAAACAAATAGTCTCAATTATATCGCTTATTTAATTGAATAACTTGTTAGAGACTTAACACCTATTTAAAGAATTTTAATACGGATAATGGGAATAGATGTTTGTTTGCAGGTAAGTCTGGATTACGTTGTAATACTCTCATAACTTGTTTTTGGATCCAAATTGTTTTACTCTTAACCAATTAGTCAACCAGAGATTTTAATTCTTACAAATTTTCAATTTTTTTATGTTATTGTCTACCTTGACGTTACAATTGTTCTTAATTTCTTCCCTCTTTGGTCATTATTCCTTAATATTTTTGTCTACTTTTAGAGTCCCTTATTTATTTTTTTAACTCTAACTCTAATAACCACTCATTATTAAATTATTTTTTTCCTGGTCAAAGTCTCTCTTTCTTTTGTGTTTGAGCATTTTGTGGTTTTGCCAGCACAGCAACGTAACGCCAGCAACCAGAAGCCAACGGAACATCTCTTTCTCCTTCCACTGTGAGTTCATTTTGGGTTCAAACATGACAAATTACCATAATGCCCAAAAAATGTAGAATCGAAATTTCAAAATCTTTTACTGCGATACATTAATTGGTTGTTTAATGTTAACAACTCCGTTTATTACATACTCGTTTTGAAAATTCAGAACCTTTACTACTTATAGTGCATTCATTAATGTTAACAAGCCCCATTTATTACACAACTTGATGTTGATGTTTTTTAAGAAATACATTGATTAGTATTAACAGACTACTTATAACAGTTGTTTTGAAAAATAATCAGAGTTGAGTTTCTCTAAAATAATATATTATATAAGTAAATAAATAAAAAATATATTATTTTGATCTCTCTTTTTATTTTTATTTTGATCTTTTTCTTCCACTTCTTTTACCTCTCTTTTTCTTTACGTGGTCGTCTTATTGTTCTTATTCTACAACCTTCAAACTTGCAATAAAAAACTATGGTGATCAAAAAGTCTACTATTTTAAAATTAGTTTTTAACAACCATTTATTTTAAAATATAAATTGTTGACCAACTTAATTTAATACCTTCTCAAAATATAAAAGACCAGAAATTAAAAAAAAACATAATGAACTAAAATATGTCAGGAAAAAAAAATTAGATGTCAGTTTAATTCAAACAAAGTAGTCAATTATCTCTGTATTATTAATTTGTCATAAATCAATGAGTTATTTTCCGTTTAAAAATAAAATAAGTATAGCTAGACAAAATTTTATTGTTGTTAATTAAAATTGCATGACTAGAGTTTTATTTTACTTATCTCAGTCTTTTTTTTTTTATAAAAATCAAACATATATAAAACCAAAACAATCTTATTCAAACATTATAGAAGGAGCCATTACATTAAAGCTTACTTTCGAATAGTTGATTTAGTAATATGCTTAAAAGATTAAACAAAAAGTCTTATTTGAGTAGATTCCCTCACTGGGTGTGGCATATGATTCACTATTTTACAATGAAAAAAATGTGTAAAATAATTATTATAAAATAAAACTACAATTTTGTCTTATTATTGATGATGGAATGAAAGGAAATTATTGGCGATCGGCGCCCGCAGTTATTCCCGCTCAACTTCGTGTCTTATTTTTGAAAGCCATTTCGTCAGCACGCGATTTTATCGTGCGCGGCGCGGGTCCTTCCAAACACTTTAATTCAATTTAAACCCTTTGATTTCACCCACTTCATTATTGTCCCTGGTAAAATTAAATGAAAAATCCAATTTATATTCCATTTCGTAATAAAAAAAATTAAAATTTAAACTCTTCTGATTCAAACTAAAAAAAATATTAAAAAAAGGAAATTAAATTTTTTTGAACTAGTGACGATGAGCATCTTCTCCGTTTTCTCTGCTCCCACTCATCCTCACTCACGGCTAGAGCTAGTTCCTCTGTACTAAACAAGACGAAACAATCTGCGTCTCCTAGCTCCTTCGTGCTTGCGTGTTTCCCTCTCTTTGTCTCGTACAATAATATCCTTAACCGTCTAAAGGAAGCAACGAAGAAAAGAAAATGAAAAGCCAAGAGAACCAAATTTTGATCGCTTTTCTTTGGATAGTCATGTGAGAATTCTGACACATTCTCTTCCCCTCGCTCCTTCTCGCTCGCTGCGTCGCTGCTTTCTACTCGGCGAGAGTGAACTCAATGGCTTCTTCCTCACGCGGAAGGAGTAGCTCGCCGTTTTCATATCGTAAACCTTCCACTCCTTATTCATCCACTTCTTCCTCCTCTTCCTTCACTAACGGAAGGTTAATGCCTCGCTCCGGCTCGTCCTCTACGTCGTCGTTTTTCAACTCCGGTGGCCGATCCATGACTCCGAGTCGAGGTCGCAGCGAGTCAACGTACAACGGCTCTCGAGGTTACGCCGGCCGTTCTCCGGTGGCGTTCGGAGAGGAGGACCTGATTGCGGAGCCGGTGGATTCGTCGAGGTCCGGCGATAGCATTTCGGTCACGATTCGGTTTAGGCCGTTGAGGTAATGCTTAGATCTGAGGTTGTGGTTTCAGATCCATTCGCTGCGCGATTGAATCGTTCGATTTTAAAGTTTGTTTTATCTGAGATTGAATTTCTCTCACTGAATGGTTTGGTTGCAGTGAAAGGGAGTATCAGAGAGGGGACGAGATCGCGTGGTATGCGGATGGCGAAAAGATTGTCAGAAACGAGTATAATCTAGCTACTGCCTATGCATTTGGTATTGTTTATTGTCTTCCTCTTGTGTTGTTGTGGTCATTCGTGTTGATTGATTTTTTATCAGTCAATGAGGCTTCTACTGGAAAATTGACTTTGACTTTGATGTAAGCGGAGAAACTGTGGATGCTAAATTTAGAACTGTGTTTTAATTTGTGGCAGATAGAGTTTTTGGACCACATACCAATTCTGACGAAGTGTATGAAGTAGCGGCAAAACCTGTGGTGAAGGCTGCCATGGAGGGCGTCAACGGTATGGAGTGTTAATTTTGGATTTGATACGAAATAACAATGTAAAGCGAACAGAGGCTAATTTTGGTACTATCAAGTCATTTCAATGGATTGAGGAAAACTATTATGGTTGTATACTGGTTTAGTGTCTACTTGAATTACTAGGTGGAACTGGTTAATTGTATTCTGGTATAGTGTTAGAGTGAAAAGTGGATTCTGTTAAATTTGGAAGTCATCTTCTTCTTTGTTGTTCATTAATTATTTTTGGTTCATTGAAGATGATTTTTTTCTGAATATTGCAGGAACTGTGTTTGCATATGGAGTGACAAGTAGTGGTAAGACACACACTATGCATGTAAGTGTCATTTTTTAAATTACTTATTTGATTTTCCTTTTTGTTTTCATTTTACGTTTTGTGCTGAAAATCCATTTTTCATGTATCGCCTTTCGTCAATCACCGTGTTGCAAATTTGCAACTTGCGTGTCATCCATATTTTACAGATTTTCTTTTTCTTAGAGTTGGTTATTGTCAGACTAGGTCCGTGTTAGCAAGTTAGGGATGTTGTATTGGTTTATATTTTTTAACACAGCAGCACATATGCCATGATATGTACTATGTGTAAACATTGACTTCGTATACTTTTTTTTTTGTAAAAGATATAGACCGCAATATTGTTCCAGCTTTTCTTAGATATTACGGTCGCTAAGGATTGTTGAGAAGTTCCATATTGCTTGCCTCAATTCTAGAAGTGTGGTTTATATATCTGTTGCACAACTTGACTTAACCCCTATTGGTTTTGAGATAAAATCTAAGAAGAATAATTTCTCAGAAGATTATTTTCTGGGTGGTGTCACTTGTATGACTGATGTAGCACAATCAATTACGCATGAAACAACTTTTAGGGTTAGGATCATTTTCGGTGGCAATTGGAAAATTTCATATTGGCAGTGCTGACAATGTATATCTGAAAGTATGATTCAGTTCAAGTTAAAAAGGTATGTGTGCACACACACATATAAAGATTACATTACAAGTACTGAGCAAAGTATAGGGAGTTTTGTATGCTAATGCGATTTAGTTGTGAAAATCACATACATTAATGCGCATTGAAACTGTTTATTTCCATCCAGTAAATGCAGTTTTGATAGCATATTCTTGCTACCTATTTAACATAGCCTTACGTTGGGACTGTCAATTTCGCTCCCACTTGTTGAATTGTAGAAAACATGATATTATCAAGTAACTTGGTCTCTCTGAAAGTTTGTTACCATGATCTGATCTACTATGTCCTTAATGCAAAAGTAACAATAAGAAATCTTCTTGGGTATACTGCTCCTTATATGCATTTTATATCAGGCATACAAAGGATGGTAACATGTTATGCTTACATGTTGTAAGCAGCAGCCATTTATATAATGATCCTATTAGCATGTCCACTACAGAAGTTTTAAATTTGGTTGTAGCTTGCTTTAGCTTGCCAATGCTTGATTAAATTGTAGTTCTTACCCCATTTTACATTGTCATGTTTCTTGCTTTGGTTTCAAAGTACTTTATGCCTTTGAACTGCATTTTCTAATTTATACTTTTCTGAGTAGACATGATCTCTCCAGTTATGTCTCTAAGCTCTGATTTTGTTTTCAATAATAATGTACAGGGAGATCAAAATTCACCTGGTATTATACCGCTGGCTATAAAGGATGTTTTCAGTATGATCCAAGATGTAAGATTATTTTCCTAGCTCAGTAGTTTTTGATTGTTTAAATCACATATCCAGCATCATGCTATTGTTGTTCATTATGGTTTATGCTTTGAGATCATGTGTGGCGGCTGTATCTTTTGTCGATAGTGTTTCACTCTCTTGTTTTATTCTCTACATGATCATCTTGGTGCTCCTTTTAGTTACTTTCAAAGGATTACATGCAAGGATACTTGACCTCTAGGTTCTGATTCATAATAGTTTATGGTTGCCTTTTTAACTTGACTTGAGTTGATTACCAAAATATTCCATCTTAATTTTATTTTACTCTCATTTTGCTTGGGGTGCCTAACTATATATTTACTGCAGACCCCAGGAAGAGAATTCTTACTCCGAGTGTCATATCTAGAAATATACAACGAGGTAAATGACAAAACAGCCCTTGTTCCATCATTTTGTGCTAAACACAGTTTAACCCTTGTACAGTAACACTTATTGTCTTGCCTTAAATTTTTTATCCTGCCTCTCGGTAAGTGGCATTGATTGTCACCTTCTTGCTTGTTATATTGTTTGTGTTTTAGTGTTTGGTATGATGAAAATATTTTGGTTGTTTCTTCTTAATATCAGGTGATAAATGATCTACTTGATCCAACTGGCCAAAATTTACGAGTTAGAGAAGATGCTCAGGTTTTGAATCTTACTATTTCTTCTCAATTGAATTCTGTTTAGAGTACTTGGTTCACTATTTTTAATCTATCTGTAAATGGCGAGTCTCTTAATCTGTTTTCGTTTGGCTTTTTATACATGAATACTGATATTTCTAGTCATCTTGGAATGGAGTTCATGTAATTATATATGAACTTTTAATCTAAAAGTAAAACTACCTTGGTGCAGTTGTTGATACTAAATTGGTTCCATGGTGAATTCTGATATTTGAGTATTATTATTTTTCCTCTTTTTTTTTTCTACACTTACAATGTAATCGTGATCATTATCATGTAAGAATATTTATGTTTTTGTTGTTTTGTGTTTGTATATTAAAAGATTCACTTCTAAGTTGGAATCATGTGTTATAGTTTCCATTAAAGAAATAAAGTGACAGCATTTGTAATTCAAAGAAATTTAGGAAGTTATTGTTAAATTTGAACTTGATAGGGTATGCTTTCTTTCTATAGTCTATCTGGAACGTACTTTACTTTTTATGATGGTTTGTTTTCCAGGGAACTTATGTGGAGGGTATAAAGGAAGAAGTTGTTCTATCTCCTGGACATGCACTTTCCTTTATTGCTGCTGGAGAAGGTAGTTATGTTGAGAATGATAGTGGCACGATTCTGCCCATTTGTTTTTAAGATTGTATGTTATATATTACCAGAATCTTGACTAATGGTTGGTTGAAAAACATTCTTTAACAAGTTTTTCTTTTTAATTTTCACACGGCAGAGCATCGTCATGTTGGATCAAACAACTTTAATCTCTTTAGCAGCCGGAGTCACACAATATTTACACTGGTAAGCATGCTTGATATGGTAGTTGCTGCAATTGTATAAAGAATAACTGAATCAGGCCTGAGGCTTTGTAGTTTCAATAAGGCATACTTCTTAAAAGCTGATTGATTATTGCTTAAAAATATGTTTAATGATTACATGTATTTTGGCTTTTTGTTGGTCATGGACCCATTCAGGCCCGCTGTTTATTATTACTATTTTTTGAAAGAAAAAAAAAAAACCAACCTAGCTCGATTTTTATAGTTATCCAATACATTCGCAGATGATAGAGAGCAGTGCTCATGGTGATGATTATGATGGAGTCATCTTCTCTCAGCTAGTACGTAAAAATTATTTATGGCTTCCCAAAATATTTCCCTGTTTATACTTATTGGATATTTTTGTTCAACTTATTTTTTTCTTGTTTTCTTCTTCAGAACTTGATTGATTTGGCTGGATCTTAGAGCTCAAAAACTGAAACAACTGGATTAAGAAGAAAGGAAGGATCCTACATCAACAAAAGTCTTCTGACACTTGGAACTGTAGGTGTTACAAAATTTGTGTTTGTCAATGTAGTAGTTAGTTATGCTTTATTTTTGTACTTCAAATCACTATTTATAATTTCTGTTTTTACGAGGGAGAAGTTGTGACAATTTGTTTGTACTTGAGCTGACTAGTTGTATGACTTGCAATATTTTAGTTAAAAGATATGCTCATAACTGGTTAAAAGGAATTCATTTTTGAAAGTTTTATTGGGTAATGAAGCAAACAGAAATTATTTTATTACCATATCCAATTCTGTTATATGTTGATAAAAAACATGTAGCTGTTACGCTAGACCTAGAACAACTTTCAAAGAACAGTCCTGCATAGCAGGTAGACTAGCAGTGCCTGGAGTAGATGAAATCACGCACATTTTTTTTTGTAATGTTTTTGGGGGTGGATGGGGAATCTTAAGTTTAATCTTGATTTTGTGATTTCATGGAAGGTTATCGGAAAATTGAGCGAGGGGAAGGCATCTCATGTTCCTTATAGAGATTCAAAGCTGACCCGCCTCTTGCAATCATCTCTTAGTGGACATGGGCATGTTTCAGTGAGTTCTGGGTTCTACACAGCGTTTTCAATTATTATATGGTTTAAGTATATTTTTCTGTCTGTTTTATTCTGTATAGTTATTATTGTATTTGAATGTGGTTCTTTAGTAAGGTATGGGTATTCTGGTTTCTTTCTTGCATTTAGTCCCTGCAATGTTAGGTTTTTTGTGTAGAGGCACCGCATTAAAATTTCTTGCAATGTGAAATTTCAGCTTATATGCACAGTAACTCCTGCATCCAGCAATATGGAGGAAACTCATAATACCTTGAAGTTTGCCAGCAGGGCAAAAAGAGTAGAAATATATGCTTCGCGCAATAAGGTTGGCTGAAGCTAGTGATTATCTATTGAATTATGCCTACAAGCATGAAAGGTTGCTTATTCATTGTGGAATTATTTGCTAACAGATTATTGATGAGAAATCTCTAATTAAGAAATACCAGAGAGAAATTTCTGTCCTCAAACTTGAACTTGATCAACTAAAGAAGGGGATGGTAGTTGGTGTCAATCATGAGGAAATTTTGACCTTAAAGCAAAAGGTTTTTAGCTTTGCTGATATTCATTTCCATTGTTGGTTGTTACTTTGCACACGTGCTTTCTGTGATTTGTAACCATCTTTGCTTTTCTAATTTATTTGTACTGTTATATGCGTAGCTGGAAGAAGGTCAAGTGAAAATGCAATCAAGATTGGAAGAAGAGGAGGAAGCCAAAGCAGCTCTTATGAGTAGGATCCAGAGGCTAACCAAACTCATCCTGGTTTCGTCAAAGAATGCAATTCCTGGATATCTAAGTGATGTTCCCAACCATCAGCGAAGTCATTCTGTTGGCGAGGATGATGTGAGCTCATCCTTATGTTAATTAGAGCAAATTTTTTAATTTCTTTTTCAATTTTCATTTCCTGTGATTGTGTTTCTTCTGTCACTAATTTAGTAAATAATTCCTTGTTGGATATGTAAACCATTCCTGAATGTCCCTCTTATGTTAAAATTAAACTTGCATTATGTGACTTTTTGGACAAGGTGGCAAACACTGTAAAACGTGTATTTTTTTTTTTTTTTTTCAGAAATTTGATGCCTTGCCTGATGGTGTGTTGATTGAAAATGAGAGTCAGAAAGATACTTCGGCAGTGTCATCTGATATGTTTCATGACGGTAGACATAAAAGATCTTCTAGTAGGTGGAATGAAGAGTTCTCCCCAGCTAGCAGTTCTATTACTGAATCAACGCAAGCTGGTGAACTGATCAGTAGAACAAAATTGACAGTGGTAAACTCATAAAACTTCTCTGTAACAATGTGTTACTTTTTATCAGACCTCAATTTATGGTTTTATATAAATTTCTCAGATAGATGATGTGGTATTAGGATGAGATCATTAATTTAAAAATGCATATTTCTAGGGCCATCTTTTTTTCCCTTTTGCTGATGTCAATGCCCCGAGTGATGGAGGCGTGTACATGCATGCTAATTTATCCTAGGGAGGGCATTTATCTAACTAGGACTGCAATCACAGTTGCAACTTAGCCAGACCTTGGTGCAAGATACCTCCTTCAATTGAGTTACTTAAGATCAAAGAATGACATTACTAGAGGCAGTGAAATGGTGGTGGATCCAAAGTAATTAAGCGGGTGGTTATAAAAAATCACTATATTGGCAAGTCAATTTTTGAGTTGTTGTGAGTCGTAACTTGCATAGTAGTATTTAGAGACAATGAAAAATAACTTGATGTATGTGTGTGTATATCATTTAAATGATCTATATTCTGCTCAATGTAGTTTTAAACTATAACTTGGCAAAACAAGTTAACTATAATATTTAGCAAAGTAATGCACGCATAGTAAGGTGGTTTTTGTTTTAGAAGAATGAAAACAGAGTAACCACATAACCGAACATGATACCCGAATAAAACGAAAATAAAGTAATCGAAATTCGAATAACCAAATAGGGTGAACTTGGCAGTGCTTCTTCGGTTCCTTTTCGACTTCTCTGATAAAAATTGGTGAAGGAAAAAGCAAATTCAATAAATAAATCATTCATTTACGAATTTGATGATACAGAATAACACAATTCATGCGCTTATCACAAAATTCAAAGCCATTATTGTCTAGACTGTTATATTTCATTTTGGTTCCTTTGATGATGGAACCTCTAAGAGTATGGAAGGATGATCTTCCACAAAAGTGGCTATTCACATACTATAATGTAATTTGCAATGGAACCAAAGGAATGAATCTTCTTTTTGCTTTGTTACATATGAGAATATTCATGTTAAAGCTTTGAGTCATAAATTCAATAAAACATAGGAATAAATGAATAACATGAAAACATAAGAACATAAAGGTGCCAGAAATTGAAGCAAGTCAAAGATAAAAGATGGAGCAAGATAAGAAGTGAAGAACACACCACTTGAGTTTGACTTAACATTAGTGAGAGGAAGAATCACCACTTGAATTCCTAAGAACTTCAAGATATAACTCAAGGAGAGAAAGCACACTCATAATTTCACCAAAAAATTCTATTCATTCAAAAGCTGTAATACAATGAGACAAGACTCTTATATATAGAGGGGGATGTCCCAAAGCCAAAGGATCTATAACATTCTTGCTTCTGGGTGGTACTTTGGAATTTTAAACAAGATATAAAAATTCGGCTTTGGTTCTATCACTAATTTGAATGCTTCCTCTCTAATTCTAAGACAAATTTTTGAAAATTAAAAAATTGGTCACACTTCCCTTGCCTTTCTAATTTGGCACCCAATCTTCGCAAGGATCTAGAATCATCTCCACTTGCATCACCTAGGTCATGTTTTGATGCTCTTCTTGCCTCTATCCAAGCTGATAATAGAAGCATGCTTCCCATGCTTCCTTAGGCCGATGATCTCCACAGCTTTGGCCTTGATTGAATGTGTCCTAAACTTCTTTTACCTTTTCCTTTCTTATTTATGCACTCATTATTTAAGTAGTTTGTTGCTGTATGCTTTATTAAAATTGTGACTCGGGACTGCTAGTTGGATTGTAGGGTGGGATGACAGCGTCTGATCAGAAGGATCTTCTTGTTGAACAAGTCAAAATGCTAGCTGGAGATGTTGCTTTAAGTACCAGCACTCTGAAGCGGTTGATGGAACAATCTGTAAATGACCCTGAAGGCTCCAAAACTCAGGTATTCTGCTTTGTTTCAAAGTTGAAATGTGTTGGTATAAAAACACTAGGAAATTAATAGTCAGTAACTTTCTCTCTAATATTTTTATATTCGTCAATAATGATGTCTCCAAATGCACGTTCCAATAATGTCAGTCAAGTTTGTTTGATGTGTTAACTGATGGCAAACATTACTGTGGTATTGATTTGATTCCCCTCACACATTTCGCTGTAATCCTTAGTAGTACTTGACGTGCTATTTTTAAGCGAGTGATAAAATATTAACAGAAGTTACCGTCTTCATTCCTAACTGAAATGCTTGCCAAATGCTGTCTCAATTACAGATTGAGAACTTGGAACGTGAAATCCAAGAAAAAAGGAAGCAAATGAATGTGTTAGATCAAAGATTAAATGAAATTGAGACTGGAGATTCTCCAATGGCTAATTCATCACTAGTTGAAATGCAGCAGGTTAGTGATATTGGTATTGAAATTAATAAATATAGATTTGAAGCCTGGATATTTATGTAAATGGTATGATAAAGCTCATTTATACTTTTTCTTTATGGGTGTTGTGACAGACAGTGACAAGGTTAATGACTCAATGTAATGAAAAGGCCTTTGAGTTGGAGGTGAGTAGTACTTCAGTTTGTTTGGGTGTTATTGAGCTGTAATTTTGTTTCCAAAATTGTGCCCCCCTTCCCCGAGTATTTGACAATTGCATTATAGTTTTAGCATAATATAATCCGTTATAAAAAATGGCCACTCACTAAAATTTAATTTGTAATATCTGTAGCTAAAATCGGCAGACAACCGTGTCCTTCAGGAACAGCTAAATGATAAGGTACTTGCTTTTAATTTATTTTCTTTTCACTTTTAAGCAAAGCAAGTCTACTTTGATCCTTATGCCATTCCTTTCTTTTTGTTTTCCCTCCCTGAAATTAAGGATGATGGAAACTTCTTCAGTATACAAGTTTCTGTATTGACATTTCCCTCTTTCGATTTTTCTTTTATTAACAGTGTTCTGAAAACCGAGAGTTGCTAGAAAAGGTGAAGCAGCTAGAGCAGCAACTTGCGACAGTTACTAGTGGTCCATTGTTAATGTCTTCTGAACAGTGTGCATCAAGAGAACACGCTGATGAATTGAAAAAGAAAATACAATCCCAGGTAACTTAATTTGTTGCTTCTCTAGTAGTATAGTTGAATATTTGATATGCTTTTGATTCTATTTACTTGATTTTGTTGGTTTTTTTTTCCTTCTTTTATATGATTTTGTATTCCCTGCTTGCAAAAATACTTCCTCTGCCTTTGCCCAGTACTTATTTATGAAATTACGTGTTAAAATTAATATTTATAGTAATTTAAGGCTTCAGAGTTTCATTCTGTACTAAATTGACATTTCTCTTCACTATTTTCAGGAAATTGAAAATGAAAAACTAAAACTAGAGCAAGTTCACATGTCAGAAGAGAATAGTGGGTTGCGTGTGCAGAATCAGAAACTCTCTGAAGAAGCTTCTTATGCCAAAGAACTGGCCTCTGCTGCTGCTGTGGAACTGAAAAATTTGGCTGGGGAAGTGACAAAACTTTCATTGCAGAATGCAAAGTTAGAAAAGGAACTGATGGCTACGCGAGATCTGGTCAACTCTCGTAGTGCTGTTGTGCAAACAGTTAATGGTGTTAACCGCAAGTTCAGTGAAGCAAGATCTGGAAGGAAGGGGAGGATTTCTAGCCGTGCTAATGAAATTTCAGGAGCTGTTGTTGATGATTTTGAGTCATGGAGTCTTGATGCTGATGATTTGAAGATGGAACTACAGGCTAGGAAACAACGAGAGGCAGCTCTGGAGGCTGCATTAGCCGAGAAGGAATTTGTGGAGGAACAGTACAGGAAAAAAGCTGAAGAGGCCAAGAAAAGAGAAGAGGCCTTGGAGAATGATCTAGCAAATATGTGGATCCTTGTTGCCAAGTTGAAAAAAGAAGGGGATGCTGTTCCAGAATCGAACATGGATAAAAAAAATGATGGTGCAGCACACATAAATGATACAAAAATTAATGACATTGAAAGTAATATAGTTCCCAAGGAGCAGCTTTTTGATGCACCAAAACCAGATGATGAAATTCCCAAAGAAGAGCCATTGGTTGTTCGCCTCAAGGTAATTATGCAATTATTTATATTTTTCTTCTTAGAAAATTTTGAATTGATTTTCGGTTATTTTTTAAATTATTGAGTTAGGTCGGGAATAAGGAAAAGAAAGAATAAAGACCATTTTTTTATCAGCCAAAGACCGTGAATAATGGGAAATTTGATTTTGATAAAAAAAAAAATACTGACCCAATGATTTTATCTATTTATAATTTATCAGTTTAAACTTCAATATTATTTTTGGTAACTGAACTTGTATGTACTGTTTTGATATAGATCATTCTCGTTAATGTATATCTCTTTCGTGTCTATAGAGTGATTAGCATAAATTAGATTAGGAGTTACAACTTATTCCTTCTATTACTTTAGAGTAGCAAGTTTAAATGAGCACTATCATACTTCTATTCTTTTGTTGAAAATACACCGAAACAGCGCATGAAGTATGCCCAATCTTATGTAGGGAGACATACAAAACTGACAAAAAATATTTGTCTGAAATTTTATATATAACAAAATAACTAAATTCTTTTAATCATATATCATATTGATAGTAACAAGAAAGCCAAATAAAAATAATCTCTTGCAAACGTCGAATTATAAAAAGCAATGAGATTTCTATGTATTTAAATTGCGATTTGCCATGAACGACTTTATGTATCTTACTTAGTTAACCACATTTATTTTAGTTAATCATCAATGTATTGGACCTTCATCGTGAAACTGGGATATTGTTTGAATAAATTTTACTGTAAGGGTTGAAGGAGAAATTATTCAAATACGTTCTCTGTTAGCTTTTGCACTTTTAAATTATCTATGACTACTATTCATAGTTCTCTTTAATTTGGGTATTCCATGTCACTAAAAGAAAGCAAATTATAATCATAAAAGTTATCGAATAAAAATGATTATATGAACAGTAATTCAATGTTAATTTTATTCTTAGTGCACGTAGACATCATTTGAGAGACACTTCCTAAAATTTGTTATGCAACCCATTGCTGAGACTTTGATGAGTTATGTTAATAATGTTGGTACAATTTATGATTTCAGGCGCGCATGCAAGAAATGAAGGAAAAAGAGCTCAAGTACCTTGGGAATGGCGACGCCAATTCCCACGTTTGTAAAGTATGTTTTGAATCTCCAACTGCAGCAATTCTGCTTCCATGCCGACATTTTTGCTGTAAGTCTTTTCCTATCTTGCCTGTTAGTGTAATTTTTTTTGGAGATTTTCCTTTGCGTTTACCCATTTTTGTCAAAAATCCTTATAGCTTCTCGTTTGATCTTGCAGTGTGTAAATCTTGTTCACTTGCTTGTTCTGAGTGTCCAATATGCCGCACAAATATTACAGATAGGATTTTTGCTTTTACATAACAGAGGTCCTGTCATTATCTTACAATAGTTTTGTGAACTCCATTAAAATGTGTAAAATATTAACTATTTCCATTTTCGGTTTTCTAATCTTTGCAGGACTCTATCCCATTGAGTTAATATACTCCATGCTATAATGGGTGCAATTCTTTTATTAGTTTGCCTGTACGTAAAGCCGTTTAAAAGGTATATCAATATTTTCTTTCTTTTATACTACCCCATGGGAACTGTATAATAGGGGAGGCAAAGGGGTGTGGAGAAAGAATGTAAAAAGGAAAGAGGTGTAAACAGCACTGCTGAAGTACATATGCACTATACCTTTGTTTTATGAAATCCAGCAGAATTCTTTTGCTCATCCTGTTAGTCCATTACTGAGTGTAAGAGCAGTGAGGTCTTTTTTTTGGTTCTCCGGCTTCACTGCAATCGTTTTTTCATACACATTATCTATCAGTCCGATACCCATATTTAATGGGATGCCAGGACCAGTCGAACTTTTCTATAAATATTTGTAAAAGTAAACAAATCAAAAGAAATAAAATAAAAATTAATTTGCACTTGAATTAAAGATAAGAATTTGATAAAGATACATGAGAAAAATTTTACTAATAACTTGTGCATTAGTAATGTGTAGGATCATAAAGGAAAGTATATATACGAAGAGAATAGGCAAGTTATTATAGAGTTGTTTTTTACATGGTTAGGTCTAGGCGTGGGGTGATCTCCTTGGAGAGGGTGGTTGCTTCCAATAACCAATTCGAGACTGATGGGCATGGGTCCATTAGTGATGTTTAGCGACAAGTGTTTGTGAATAGAGAGTCAAGCTTTAGAAATCATAGCCTCACTTGGTAAATGGTGCTGTAGATCATGTTTTGTTGCGTTTTTTTTTTATTTTTTATTTTAGAAAGTGTCTTCATTAAAAAAAAAAATGAAACCGTGATTTATTTGGGTAGCTCTAATTAACTAAATTCAATCCTCAGTTGCCACTTTTGGTCATTTCTAGAGGTCGCCGAGGAAAATGTTTAATAGTTTTTAAAAACGGAATATTTTAAAAAGTGAAATAAGATAACATTTGTTTAAGAAAAAAAGGATACATAGTTTTGTAGCTAGAGCATTCACTTCCTCGGCCTCAACATCGAAGTTAAATTTTGATTTAGCTATATATAATTGTATTGCTTAATTTGATTTACTTAATAAATGACTCCGTTTTGACGTCAAACAATTCAAAAAGAAATACTATTTAATGAGATTTGGTGCTAAATAAATGTTATGTAAAAAAGTCATTATTTTGCCAACCAAATTGACGTTACCATTTATGTGACAAAATTGAGGATTAATTTAAATGTAATCACTGTTTATGTTTACCATTTTAATTTTTTTTATAATAACTTGGTGAGCATATTTAACTGAATAAACTTCGTTTGATGCACTTTCTTAATTAACAATAATACCCAAGAGGTGATGTTCTTGACTTCCGTTTTGATTCAATTGTAGGCATATAAATCGTAGTTATGTTTAACGTTGGGCATCTGCATGGGAATTGTTCTAGTGGGAAATTAATTTCATTCGAGGGTAAGGTTTCCATAATCTTTATTTTTTAAAAAATAAAAATAAAAATAAAATGACTTCTTCAATTATATGGAACATGTCATCTTAACAAGTTTATATCATTCTACGAAGCAAAAAAGCACTGCTGGAGTCTGTTTAAACCTTGATTTTCGTTGAGGTAATTGACATTAATATGAAACCTTATGCACCCGGTATCGAAGGAAACTATGATTATAGTCTTGTTTAAAGAAAACCAAAGCATGACATTTGCGTCGCTGACATCTTCCTCTTCAGGTTGGGTAAAACTTAGATGGGCATTCAGGAAAGTGTGTTTAAATAATATCCAGAGTGTTTAAATACGCAGTTTAATTAGTATTAAACTCTCATCATATAAGAATCTATATCATAAACTTTAGGAAACTTTATGAAATAAGGTAGAAACATGTTTGGTAAACTTTATCTTATAATTTATTAAGAATAAATAAGTTCGGTATCAAATTTTTAAAGAGATGACTTGTGTGGTATGCTTAATTGGGAGGAAAAATATATAACAAAGAAAATATTAATAAATATATTTTTTCTTTTGCTTGTTTTGGAAAAAAAAAATATGGAAGAAAGAGAATAAAGTGAAAACAAAAATTAAAATACTATTTTCTTTTACTAAGAGTCAGTCCAACATATATTTAGGTCTAAAGTAAACTTTGAAATATAGTAAAAAAAGTAAGGATCCGGTAAAAAAAAATGATTTTTTCTCTGGCAAGATTCAAAACTCAATTCACACCCAAAAAAAAAAAAACACTTTAATTATCATTACACTAAATTAACAAATGATAATTTAATTAAAAGAATTAGCAAATAATAAAATAAGTAAATACTAATACTAATTAAATCTTTGATTAATTTTTATCTAAAGTTAATGATTTGACCGACTTTATTTTTGAATTATTTGCAATTTTACTTTTTTTTTCTTTCGATTTAAGTTTCAAAATTTTCTCTCATTTTTTTTTCCTCTTTTTCTTGATATTCAAACACAATGTGCATCTTACAAGGAAAATATTTTTAGAAGGAAATAGAAGAATAATAAATAAGCATAACAAATTACTTAGTAGAAGTTAAATCCACAACATATTATTGGGAATTAAACTTGCTAATTCATAAGAGAAATAATGTACAAACACCCTTTACTATCAATATGTAATATCCATCAATTTATTCTCCTCTCTCTTTATCTTTGTGAGCGTCAAACATGTTTCTTCCAACAGAACTAGTAGAAAGAGTTAGTCTCTCTGTTTTAATAAAACATTGGTGTAAAATTTGAGGTTGAACTTAATTTAACTAAGCATCTTAATGATGTGAAATATTAAAAAATAATTGTATGAAAAATACAGTTGTAATGAAAATCAAAGAGAAATGGCCCGTGTACCAACCCCCATGTTAGGTTTAGAAGCTTGCGTGAAGTCGTTCTCTCAATATCCCCAAGGTGACGAAATTAACAGCTTGAAAAATCCTGCTATCCATCACGATCAATCACCTTCTCATTACAACTAGGCAAAAACTGTCGGTTGTTCTTGTTTTTTAATAGCATTGACTACGAATTATTACAATTTGATGGCCATGTTACGGAAATACTCCATAGCTTTAAAGATTCATAATTCATTAACAACATTTTTTATACGCATAAAAGTTACAAGTCATATAAAAAAATGTTAGCCCACTTCCAGTTTGAGAAAGTGGAGCATGCTATTCTGTTGTGCTCTTCAATGAATTCATGTTCATATTAATAAAAGTATGGACCCAAAAAAATATTATACTAATCAGCCAAATCAAAATAATAATAACAATAAAAAACACTCAAGAGGGACTTCGGAGTGTGGAATGAAAAGTAAGTTTATAAAAAGAATGCAAGCACAGAACCCAAAAAGAAATGCAGATAACAAAACCATGGAAGATATTTTCCAACAGATTTTTACAAGTAGTTGGTCTACATTTTTTTATCAATCCATGACTAGTTTTAAAAGGAACGGCACAACCATAACACCCCCCATTTGGAATTTCCTTAACTCCAACCAAACACGTCCTAACTTGAACTAGATCTTGCTCCTCAAACGCCCAACGATGATCATGGTTCTTCTGCTCCTGCGACCACATCGACAAAACAACAGCAACAACAAACGCGGTTCAAAGTTGTTACACAAAACCTCGGAAGAAAAAAACAATTTATACTTTGTATCATATTATTATTATAAGGTGTAAAGCAAACCTTACAGAAACCATTAGGTGCAAATGAACCATCAAGGAGTTCTTCGAAACAGTAACCGGGTATTGTCTCAATCAAATACTCAGAAATGCTGCTGGTTGAAACCGACCCAGTGTCACTGCCCACGTTGTCCTCAGCCTTGCAAGAAGAGCTGAGATTTTCATGGGAAACTGATCTGGGTCTGTTGATTCTAGATCGAGGGTTTTTTCCTTCAGAAGCAGTGGGTGTATCGGTGCAATTGGTGGAAGAGGAAGCAGAATCCATGGAAGTGGCCGAGAGCTTCACACCCGTGAGAAGAAACCTGTTATGCTTCTGAGTAAGCTCATTCGCTCTGTGTATTGGAAGGTCACATTCCCTGCACAGCAACGCCCTGTCTTCTTGGCAAAATAGATATGCACGCTTCTCCTGTTAAAAGAAGCTATTTTTGTAAGAAAAAAGGAGACCCAGAAACTAATATCTGAAAAAGTAAGAAAATTGAGATAGAAAAGTGAAGTTTGGTTTCTAAAGATGGAACTTGTGAAGTGGGGTTGTTTAGTTTGAATAATAATGTGTATGTGTTAGATAGTGAAGAAGAGGGTTATGGAAAGTGGAAGAGAGGTACTTGGCAGATATCACAAAGAGGGTAGTCTTTGGAGGTGGGGAAGATGAGAGAGAAGCGAGGGTGTTTGGTTGCAAGCTTGTTGGCGTGGTGAATGGTGCGATCGCAGCTACGGCAAAGAGCAGCTTCGTCTGCAGGGCAGAAGAGTGAGGCTTGGGCTTTGTCACAGACATCACACTGGATCTTCATGTTTGTGTGTGGAAGAGTTAGAAGAGAAGTGAGAAGAGAAGAGAAGAGAAGAGAAGGGGTTGAATTAATGGTGGGGTGTATGGGACAAAAGAATTATGGGCGACTTGGCTTTAGGTTGAGCCCTATTTAGTGTGTTCTGACTTTCAGACAAATCTAGATTGGAAGAGACCAACTTGCTTCTCCTTCTCCTATTTTTATTCTCAACATATTCCAAAATCTTTCACTCTCATTCCCTGTGCTTCTCTACTCTCAGGCATGGCCTGCGTTATCCACTTCCTTTTTTCATTCCAACGCTACCTCGTTTAATCTTTCCTTTCCCTCAAATCTAATCACTCTTCTAAATCATCATCTTACCCCAGACCAACATACTTACATCTTTTAAGAATTAAGTTTAAACTTAATTTTACCCTAAAGCCTAAACTTAATTTAATCTTATAAATCTGTTGCATCTAATTATAAACTCTTATTACTAAAGTAAAATACAATAAAAGTGAAATTCGCTACTTATCATGTATTTGGATATTTTATTTATCTTTATCTTTTTAACTTGAAGGAGAAGATATTTGCAAAACACTTCAATGATCAAGTTAATTCTGAATGCATCTAAAAAGTTATTGGAACAGTAGTTATATACATGGAGAGAACATTGAATCAGTTTATTATTCATTCGTCCATGATATATAATAGACTTTATTATTGCCATAACTTCTTACTTAATCTCTATAATTATGTTTATTGATTTTATTCTCTAAATGAGATGATAAACTCGGTTGATTCATCTCTATTCTACCAAAATTGACTTTCAAATTAATTTCTTATAAACAAATTATTTTTAACCTACGATATATAAATTATTAAAAAATTTTATATCTAACTAATGGAAAATCTTCAAGAAACTCTCTTACAAAAACATCATATATCACTAACCATAATATTGTATATATTAATATTTTCTAATTGATGTAAAATTTTTAAGAAACTCTCTTACAAAAACATCATACATCACTAACCATAATATTGTATATATTAATATTTTCTAACGTGTATATGTTATTATTATAATTTTTAATAACTTAATAAACTACATATATTTGTAAGATTTATAAATTATGTTCGGGTAATGATAAGTTAAATCTAGTTGATGTAAGATTTCTTTTAAAGTATATTGAGAGAAGATAAAGTTTAATATGATGATTCTTAAGTAAAATTTTGGATCATAAAAATAAAAGAAAATATTTTTTTTTCTTTCTTAAAAACATGTATACCTGACAAGAATCATATAAAAAAATATTAAGTTGTGAACTCATAAGGTTCTTACAAACATCTTTGATGCAAGATCTTACCTTACCTTAGGATACTTGTTGGTAGGTTCCTCAATCTCAATAGGATAGAACATTTCATCCCATTTTTACAATCTCACTTTAAAATCTTAATTAGTTTCTTGTAGTAAAACAAAATTAAAAATATGGTACTTTTTGTTGTTTGAGAAATATTAAAAATTATTATAAAAGAACTCATTTCTTATGTCAGAGATCTTGTGTATCTCTTCAAAATTTTTATCAAAAATTTAACACTAAAGATGTTTTTAGAGTAAAAAATAGGTATTCTTAAAGACGGAGACGCGTAAAAGTAGTTTTCCTAAAGTTTTTTAAATTAATTTATGTATTAGCTAAAATTTTAAATTTAATTTTGGATAAAATAATGTTTTCTAGTGAACTTATATGTATGAATTTATTTAAATTGATTCTATTTTAAAATCAATAGAAAATTTTATCCATACACATATAGTTTTCCAAATATTGTTATCTAATATGTTTCTAATAAACCTTATCTTATAGTTGTTAATTTTATGTTTTCTTCTTGGATTTAATGAAAAAAAATCGTATTGAGTTAACGTATCGAATTAACCCTGATTTAACATGTCGAACAAATTTCCTTTCCATAGTATGAATGCATTACATGTAATCGTTACTTAATCGTCAATTTTAAACACTTCAATCGTTTTTATTGGTGTGTTTCAAAGCCGTCTTTAATAACTATGCCTCTTTGCAAACACTTCACTCATAATTTAATAAACAGCGTATGATTTCAAAGAGTCTTTTTCAAGATTATGGCAAGTTAAATATATTATAATATCCTTGTCTATTTTCTCTTTTTTTTCTCTGTTGTTTATTTTATTTTGTATTTCTGTTTTTCTCTTTTTATCTTTCTCCCAAAAAATCAATTATCATAACACATTTCATCACATGCTACTTTGAAAACCAATGGATGTTATTTTCATCGATTGCTAGCCATATTTGATTCTTTACATATGTCACGAACAATAGTAATGTGTTTAGAAGACCTTAACGTTAACAAAATATAATCATCAATAGCATGTATTTTGTAATGAACTTTTACAAACATTACGAGTAACATTAAGACCATCAATCAATTGATTAGAAAAATTAAGAATTCGAATATATAATTAAGAAACCGAAATTGGACAAAAAAGAGTAAAAGAAAGATATTAATAAATGAGAGAACGAGTGAGAAGAAGTGCTTTCAAAGTTTAAATTGCTTTTATTATCAACTAATTACGAACAAGCAAGTTCATGCATGCAAGATTATCTAGCATATATAGCTTCATTAAATGCTAAAGTAAGAGAGAACCATCGCCATTAAAGAGGGTACAAAGCCATGTAACCACTGTGCCATCGTCTTAGTTTAAGTATTCAACTTTCGAATTTATCCAACACCTGTTTTCAAAATTATTAAAATTACTTAATGGAATATATTTAATATTTTTAGGCTAGGTATATATCTATGATAACACATTAAAATATATAGCAACAATCTTGTTGTAGAAATTTTCGTAATAGAACTTAAATCAGCATGTAAATTATCTTCCCAATGTAATATTTGACAGATATCTCTTAACGTAATCTTAACTTAAATATAGTGTGACATTATGAGAGATCAATTATTGTGAAGTGCCATACATAAAAAAGCAAATTTATGAATATAAAAGGAAACAACTTTTTGTCAAAATATAGGTCCCTACTCCCTACTCTCAAACTCTTGTCAGACCCTTCTTTCTACACTTTGATGCAACGTAACATGCAAGTACCACTCATTTTTAATGATTTTTTAAATATTTTTTGAATGAGTTTCTATTCCTGGGTTTCTGAACCTTTTTTAGTTTTTCTTAATTTAAAAAATTAGTTCTAGAAAAACAGTTTTGTTATGAAATAAAGTATGTACTACTTTTGCTCTTTATTTATTTTTATAAAATCTCTGACATTTTACGAGAAATGAGATGCATATTTAGTTTCTAACAAATAAAATTGATTGGATAAATAAGGAAATATAGAAATTATTGTGTTGGCTAGATTATGTTTATGTAATATTTTCTCTCAGAAATGTAATTGGTTTCTTTAAGTTTGCATAATTTTTTCTTTTAAGAGATTACATATTCTTGACGATATTTTAGATAAATAAAAATATTATATTCCTTGAAGGATTGACATTTTTTAAGAAACTAAAAGAATAAGTGTGTCGAATGAGAAATCAAAAATATATTTAAGTCTTAAAAGGAAAATAGTTTCTTCTTTCATACATATTAAACACAGTATTTTACAAGGTAAATAAAACGGCCTTTAACAACTATCTTATCTTTGATTGCATTTCATCTAGTCTTGATAAATTTATTCTGGTTTGATACCATAAAATTAGTTTTTTCTTATCTCTTTTATCTCGGCACCCTTAATCCTCACTGTTCGAAACATCTTCAAACTCAAAATGTGTTTGGATTTTATTTCCATTAAAATTAGTTTCTGTTATCGTTCATTTTTTGTTATCGAGTGAGATTTAATTGTGCGACGATGATTATGTTGCGTGAGAGATGATTTTTCTAATTTGTTCGACCCGTTTTGAATAAAAAAAATTGTATATTATTTTTAAGAGAAAACTTTAGATTAAATGATAAAGATATAATACTAATTCTTTTAAATTTATATATAGTGAGTAAGATTTATAACGTGTTTGTAATAGTAGCATTGGAGAGTGGCAATAGAAAAGTGATTAAAGTAGTGAATCCACACACCCAACTAAACGACAAAGAACACTTTTTTTGTGAGTGGATATGGATGATATTATTATTATTATTATGATCACGGTTTTAGAATCTTTGAACAAGATATGTTCTATGATTTCTATGATATGCAAGTTGTCGGCACCAATAAGGTAACGAGCACACCTTTGGGATTGTTGCAAATTAATTTAAATCTCACCATTTCGAATTTATCTCTTTTAAAAGAGTAGCATATTTAAATCTATTTTTCCTCTTGCAATCTAATAAAACATAATACTTAAATAATAACATTAACTATAAAGGTTGCCAAAATAAATAAAAAACAATTTAAAGTACAACATGTTAGTCAAAACATATCTAAACAACATCCAAGGAAATATAAGAATATAATATGTGTGAGATGGGAGAGAGTATGGGTGAGGTATCGAATATAATATTTATTCACGTTAAAATTTGTGGATAATTTTTCAGGTTCGTAACTTCAACCATTGCATGTATAATCTTATTACGTCCATGTTTACATAAATAGGTCTAAAGGAGAAAAAGGAGAGGTTTCAAATTTCAAATGAGTAAAGGGAAGAGAAGGAGGGAACAACTTGTTATTTTATTTGAAGAGAATAAAGAGGAAAATAAAGTGCTTATGGGCACATCCTTTCTCAAGTTTAACTTTTGTAGTTAACAGAAGGAAATGGGGACTAAGAATAAGAGAAAAAGAAAAAAAAATGAGAGAATTTGGACGTTATTTTGTAATGAGAAAATAAAACTACGAATAAAAATAAAAGTGTATATATGATACTGTTTGTTATCGAAAAAATAAAAAGAATTATTGGTGTAATTTACGTAAAAGACAAAAGCACATTATAGAACGAAAAGATATCTCACTCTTATGCAGTGAAAATGTTTATGGGAGTTGCAATTGTAGTTCTTACTTTCAACAAAATTTTCACTGCTGCTGAGACTTGTCTTTATTCATTTGTCTCTGTTCTTTTCCTTTAAGATACGGAATATAAATTTTGGGATACGTGTTTTCCTGGCTCCTTTTTTTCTTAATATTATAAAAAACAAATAAACATAAATATTATTAATTTTACAAATAAACAATTTTTAATTAGCAAAAAGTAAACTATTAACACTTTTTTTTTTAAAAAAAAAGAACTTAGAGGAGAAATCTGTTACCCAATAAATGATTTCATAAAGAATTTTTAAAGAACGAAAATGAATGTTGAGAAATCAGTTCCTTCCAACTGGTTTCTTGACATGAATAGTGATTTCTGTTATTGGAATAAAAAGTGATACATAGAAAAATAACTTGTTTTCTTCATCAATGGATGTTAATATAGGTGAGACTGATAAATGGGAAATGGATAATGGTAGGAAAAATTTGGGAAGTATTTCATTTGTTGGAGAACAGTATTTTCATTTTGTAAGATTTGTTATCATTTTTTTATACTTTGTCTTGGTTTAATGCCAAAGTTGAAGTGTAAATAGCCATGAATAGGGTGAGATGTTTGTATTTATGTTAAACCTAATTTTTGGTAGGTTATAGGCTATGTTAGTTGATGGGTCCATGAATGGAGTTAATGAACCTTATAACCGAAATGTATTCTTTTTGTCGAGAACAAGACGCATACTTACATTTCTAAAAATGGAAGATCAAAGGAAAGTGGAAGAAATTTTGTATAGTGAGAGATATTAAAAGGATATTGAATCCATTGTACTTATGTTGGTGATATTAGAGGTTGTGAAAGTTGAAAAGGTTTTGACAGTGAGAAAGGTGGTGGAAGTAGCATACATTCTTTTTGCCATAGAGGTTGCATATTAATTACTCACTTAAGTGTTATCACTAACATTTAACCATCAAATGTGGGGACCCCGTTCTCATGTGTACCTTGGCACTCATTTTATCCAATAATCCACTTGATAAATATTACATTAATGTTTTATATTGAGAGAAAACAATTTTGGAATTTGAAAAGATGATTTTATTTGGGAGAGAAATAAATATGGTGATCCCATGAGCCTTCATGTAGGTTCTATGCTCCTTGGCATTGCCAGCTCGGCCACTGACTGCTCCAACTTGTCATTTCAATTATATGTGTTTTCTTTTCTATTACATTAATATGTGTCGTACATTTTGTCCCCTCTTCTTTTCTCTTTTCTTCCCATTCCTCTACTCTTTCTAATCAGAATAACATTGTGAAATTTATTTATTTATTTTCTAACACTATTACATATTAAATTCTTTTATAATATATATGTTTAATTTTGCTCACTCACTTAGATACTTAATGTGATTTGAAGCTGATTGAGTAAAAATGATTCTCAACTTAACAATTTTGATAGATGAAATTAGATCATGAAAAATATGAGAATAAAGTGAGACTTTAAAAGTTATATTAAAGGAGAGAACAAAAATTTAAAAGAAAAAGAAAAGAAAAATGTTGCACGATTAAGGGGAGGAAACAATATATAAGAAAGAATGAAAAGATAGTGAAAAATAAAAGGTGGTGAATAAGTATTTAGAGTATGAAAATTGTATATATTGTTGTTAATGACATAAATAAGATGGGGTATTGCAATTAATGAAGAGTTAAAATTTGATGGGGCGTCACATCCATGTAGGGGTGCCCCAAAAAATCAAATGACGGAGGAATGGGCCATAACAAAAGGAATATAAAAGAGAAACGACGTCTACTTCTCTTCCTTTTGTGGTCACACAACACATAAAAGAGAGTTTATGATATTGCTGGGCCTTCTTATTCCACTTTGCGTGCCCAATTTCCTTTATGAACTTCACACGTTTTTCATCAACAAAAATCAAAAGTATCATGTTTTAAAAATATCGAATTTAGATCAAGGATAAAATAAGTATTCTTATTTACTTATCAGAATATCGTAATTAATCTTTTCAATAATTTTTTTTATAAATTATATATATAAATGTGCGTGTGTGTGATATTTATTTATTAAGATTATCAGGAAGTTACACGTGTCGTTATGATGATAAGGTGAGATTTTTGAATGAATGGAATATAGGTAGGGTTTTGGTATATTTTGTGAAGCATTTTGTTGGATGTAGCAGATTAAGAAGCATAAAACATTAGGGAACATGGTGCAAACATTGTTTATTATAATATTATGAGACGCATCAAATTCTATGCTAATTACTTGTGAAGACGAAACAAAAGTCAAAATATGCTGCATGCATTCCTTATAATAATCAACGAGGAAGAAAGTTTTAAGAACTAAAGTATATTTATAATTGTGGTGGGAAGGATGGTAACCAACAGAGACAAATATGGCAGTACCTATTTATTATCTGCCTTGTTTAAAGGGTATGTTATGTTATTGGTGGGGTGTTTCTGATGTTTTTAATCCACATGTGTATATATATATATATATATATATATATATATATATATATATATATATATATATATATATATATATATATATATATATATATATATATATATATATAT
>Ga0099825_1002107_pt1 | contig 26242 bp, 12 predicted proteins | sample SiratroredBW_FD_76838 | JGI IMG/M metagenome (GOLD analysis project Ga0099825, IMG submission 76838) | Root nodule microbial communities of legume samples collected from California, USA - Siratro red BW | ecosystem: Host-associated > Plants > Roots > Nodule | place: USA: California | collected... | reverse complement strand
ACACACACTCTCTCTCTCTTTCTCTGTCTTTGACGTTAGAAGCTTTAAATGCATCACTTTACTCTCTCTGACACTACGCAGAAGGCATAGAAGACTTTAAGAATAGAACAAACCAAACTTCACAGCACAAGCACTAATTTATGCTTTTCTCTCTCCCACACTTTCTACCCTTCACTCTTCAACTCAATTCTCACTTCCTCTGTCTCTCTCCCTCTTCCGTTAATGGCTTCTCTTACCTCGAGGCCTTCTTTATTATAGCTCTGCGTCCCTTTCGCCGCTTTCCCTGGGAATCAATATCAAATACTATCAAATTGTCCTTCGTTTTCAAATTTCGTTTCATACCCTCTTAAAAAAATCAATTTTTTTCCACCCTTTTGTTTTCTTGTCAAATTCATTAGTGTGTGATCATATTGGCACTCTCTCAGTATCCGTGTGTGAGTGCTGTTCTTGAAGGGTGATTTTGAAATTCTGAACAGGAAAAAAGAAAAGGCCAAAAGGGAATTTCCTGAATTTGCTTTAATTTGTTTTTCTCTTTTTCATCTTCACATGGCTTTTATTGTCTAATCCTTTTATTTATTTATTTGTTTTCCCCGTTTGTTTGTTTCTAGTCCTTCCTTTTTGTTTATATTCGCTGAGATTTGGATGCTTGCAACTTCTGTTTCCATTTTGTGTCCTTTTCTAAGCTACTGTGTCTCGTGTCAAGAAGAAACTTCCCCTTCTGTTTGTGAGGTGAGATGAGGTTTGGTGGTGTATATGTTGTGCTTTGTTAGGACCTACCGACCTTTTCTTCCGGATATGCAACCAAATGATAACAGAGTTGTTCGTGTTAAGGGGTAGAATTTTGTTGAAATTTGAACACTCTTCATAACATCAATCTATAAATATGATGCAATTCAGCATGTGTGTGTTGTTTCTGGCTATTCTTGGTTCGGTTGTGTTGGTGGTTTCTGCGGACCCTGGTTTCAATGATGATGTGTTGGGTTTGATTGTGTTCAAGGCTGGTTTGGAAGATCCCAAAAGGAAACTCTCTTCTTGGAATGAGGATGATTACAGTCCTTGTAATTGGGAAGGTGTGAAGTGTGATCCTTCATCCAATAGGGTCACTGCTCTTGTTCTTGATGGGTTCTCTCTTTCTGGGCATGTTGATAGGGGCTTATTGAGGTTGCAGTTCCTTCAAATTCTCTCCCTTTCAAGGAACAACTTCACAGGGCCTATAAACCCTGATCTTCCTCGCCTTGGGAGTTTACAGGCTGTGGACTTCAGTGACAACAATCTCTCTGGGGAGATCCCAGAAGGGTTTTTCCAACAATGTGGCTCTCTCAGGACAGTTTCATTTGCCAAGAACAACCTCACGGGTAAAATTCCCGAGTCCTTGAGTTCCTGCTCCAATTTGGCAGCTGTTAACTTCTCCTCTAACCAGCTCCACGGGGAATTGCCTAATGGAGTGTGGTTCTTGAGGGGGCTACAGTCACTTGATCTGTCGGACAACATGCTGGAGGGAGAAATTCCTGAAGGCATTCAGAATCTGTATGATATGAGGGAGTTGAGTCTTCGGAGGAACAGGTTTAGTGGAAGGCTTCCTGGGGATATTGGAGGCTGCTTACTTCTGAAATCACTTGACTTGAGTGGTAATTTTCTCTCTGGAGAACTCCCTCAGTCAATGCAAAGACTCACTTCTTGCACATCACTCAGTTTGCAGGGAAATTCATTCACAGGGGGCATTCCTGACTGGATTGGAGAATTGAAGAATCTAGACATGTTGGATCTTTCTGCCAATTCATTTTCTGGTTGGATTCCTAAGTCATTTGGAAATCTTGACTCTTTGCATAGATTGAATTTGTCCAGGAATCAGTTGACAGGAAACTTGCCTGATTCTATGCTGAACTGCACTAAGCTTTTGGCTCTGGACATCAGCCACAATCAATTGGCAGGCCATGTTCCTTCATGGATTTTTAAGATGGGCGTGCAAAGCATCTATCTTTCTGGGAATGGTTTCAGCAAGGGCAATGATCCTGCACTTAACTCCACACCTACATCTTATCATGGTCTTGAGCTTCTTGATTTGTCATTCAATGCATTTTCTGGTGTGCTTCCATCTGGCATTGGAGGACTTAGTAGCCTACAAGTCTTGAATATCTCTGCTAACAATATCTCTGGTCCCATTCCTGTGGGTATAGGTGAACTTAAGTCTTTGTACATTATTGACCTAAGTGACAACAAGCTTAATGGAAGCATTCCTTCTGAAATAGAAGGGGCAATTTCACTCAGGGAGCTAAGGCTGCAAAAGAACTTCCTAGGTGGGAGAATCCCAGCCCAAATTGACAAGTGTTCATCTCTAACATTTTTGTAAGTTTTCTTGATGTCCCAGTTGCACAAATGTTTTGTTTTTTATTACTTAACCTGACTGATTTGTGTTTCCAAATTGAAAAGGCCTTTTTTTTGTGTGCTTCTGTCAAAGATAATTGAGAAAAGTTGACATCTTTTGTAAGTTAACATGCCTACAATGTTTTGTCTAACTGTTTTCTGTCTGCTTTTCCATTGAGTTGTGCAGGATTCTTTCTCACAACAAGCTTACTGGTTCAATCCCTGCAGCCATTGCAAACCTCACCAATCTTCAATATGTAGATTTGTCATGGAATGAACTCTCTGGAAGTTTACCCAAGGAGTTAACAAATCTTTCTCATCTTTCCTCATTTAATGTGTCCTACAACCACCTTGAAGGTGAACTACCTGTGGGTGGCTTCTTCAACACCATCTCCTCCTCATCAGTCTCCGATAACCCATTGCTGTGTGGTTCTGTTGTCAACCACTCCTGTCCATCTGTTCATCCCAAACCTATAGTCCTGAACCCCAATTCCTCAGGTTCCAACTCCAGCATTTCCTCACAGACTCATCGGCACAAAATCATACTAAGTATCTCTGCTCTTATTGCTATTGGAGCAGCTGCTTTTATCGCCATTGGGGTGGTGGCTATCACTGTCCTAAATATCCACGTGCGTTCATCGATGGAGCGTATGCCTGCTACATTTGCATTATCTGGGGGTGAGGACTATAGTGGTTCGCCTGCAAATGATCCAAACTACGGCAAGCTTGTCATGTTTTCTGGTGATGCAGACTTTGCTGATGGAGCACATAATCTTCTCAACAAAGAAAGTGAAATAGGCCGTGGTGGATTTGGAGTTGTTTATCGCACTTTCCTTCGTGATGGACAAGCTGTTGCAATCAAGAAGCTTACAGTCTCCAGTTTGATCAAGTCCCAAGAAGACTTTGAGAGAGAAATCAAAAAGCTTGGAAAGATCAGGCACTCCAATCTTGTGGCCCTTGAAGGTTATTATTGGACTTCATCCTTGCAACTCCTGATTTATGAGTACCTCTCTTCTGGGAGTTTGCATAAACTTCTACATGATGATAACAGCAAAACTGTCTTGTCATGGCCTCAAAGGTTCAAGATTATTTATGGCATGGCAAAAGGGTTGGCCCATTTGCACCAAATGAACATAATCCACTACAATCTTAAGTCAACCAATGTTCTCATTGACTGTTCTGGTGAGCCAAAGGTTGGAGATTTTGGCTTGGTGAAACTACTGCCAATGCTAGAGCATTGTGTTTTGAGCAGCAAAATTCAGAGTGCACTCGGATACATGGCGCCGGAGTTTGCTTGCCGGACGGTTAAGATAACCGAGAAGTGTGACATATATGGTTTTGGGATCCTGGTGCTGGAGGTGGTGACAGGAAAAAGACCTGTGGAATACATGGAGGATGATGTGGTGGTTCTTTGTGACATGGTGAGGGGTGCATTGGAAGAAGGCAAGGTGGAGCAATGTGTTGATGGAAGGCTCCTTGGTAACTTTGCTGCAGAGGAAGCAATTCCTGTGATAAAATTGGGGTTGATTTGTGCATCACAAGTGCCATCAAACCGTCCAGATATGGCTGAGGTAGTCAACATACTAGAATTAATCCAATGCCCTTCAGAAGGACTAGAGGAATTAGCATGAGTTTTGTTGCAGTCTTTGAGAAACAGCACATATTGCAGTACCTGGTGAAGTACAATCCGGTTAAAAAGCTCTATACATGCAAAGAATATCATTCAGTCACCAACTTTTGGTTGTTTTAAGTTGTTGAAATTTTCTTCTTTTTTAGGCCTCTTAAATTTTGTTCATCTCTTAATGTATTACTGGATTTTTCTTCACCAGTTAGACGGCTGATACAAGGATAATATATCATATATCTCTTATCATACATTTCCCTCCAAGAATGAATTGCATTTTCTGAATTTTTACCTATTTGCAATTTTACGGTTTCCTCATGCCGAGACAAGTTGTGCGTTATTCATGTTGGTACTTTGTATCAAGTACCCCACCTAGAATATGGTACACTGCTAAATGACACTGAACTTTAATGACTGTGAAAGGATGGTTCATGCGAATAAACGGTCCTGAGTTCAGAGGGCAAACTCTGCTGCACTGTAGAGAGACTTCACTATGGAACACGTGATAGACAAATGGAGATAAACCCAAAGTTTGGTCTAGAGAGAGACTACACTATGGAAGATGTTATTCACTTTTGATCTATTATGCACACACAATTTTCAAATTAGTCTCTTCATAAATATAGTACTATTATTTTCACTTTTTGTCTTTGTGATAATGTAACTTTTGTTGATCCCACAATCAATTTTTGCATATTGGTTGATCTCACAATAATAACATTTGAATACAAATTTGTATTATATTATTTATATTGAACTATAAATGAAATCTTAATACTTAATGTCCTATTGTTAGTAAATAAAATTTGATACTAATCCAGTGAGTATATATCTTCACTTCTTTTACTATTAGAAGCAATATGAAATGTAGAAAACATAACAAAGTATATCTTTAAAAAATGAAAAAGTTCTGTTGCCAATATTTATCTTTTGGTTGAAAAACGTTGTATAACCCGCTTTTCCTTTTCCCCTTTCCGTATGAAAACAAAGAAGAGTTTTAGAATAAACTAAAAGGAAAAGGGAACACACAGAAGCCATCACAAAGAATAATTGGACGCAGCCACAAACAATGCACCGAAGAGAAAAAACAAGTAAAGGGAAGAAGAAAAGTACCCACTTGCTTTATTCACACTTTCAAACCCAACACTAATATTTTTTGTTTCTCTTTGGTAGAACTGTGGCACTTGATGATAGTAATTGTTGGTGGTAGTAAATTTAATAATTAAAGCTTGGACATCAAGTGAAAAAAATTGGCATTGGTGATATAAAAAAAATTGTTGGAGGAGTGGCACACAACACAACCTTATCAAATAGGCTTTGTTGGTTCGACATCATGAAAGCACAGGCACAAGATGTCCTTAAAAGCACCACCAACTCACAAGCTTTTTCAAATGGCAACATTTGGTGCACTGCATGACAATCATGCCATGTGTGAAAATCTTGAAAGAAGAATAAAAAAATATTGCACACTTTAATCATCAGAAATTATGTTCGATTTAGCTTATTGATTTACGTTCACGCTACCATATACAAAGATGATTATGTCTACGTGTAAAACAGTAAATAAAAGGAGTGTGTAGATTACTCTGCAGTTCATTATATCCTCAGTAATCAATGGTTGGATGATACCAACAATTAACCTACTTATAGTTGTAACAATGCTGTGTTTTTTGCTTCAAGCAAAAAATTGTCAAATACTATAGCTCCTGTAATATGTGTCTCTTTATCTGAGAATGATAATTGTTTTAGATGCAAAGGTTTTTATGGCTTTTGAGAGTCTAATTGAAAATTGTACTTTATATCTTGATACCTTGAATTTATACTTTTTTCTATTAAATGAAACTTATTTATTATTAATGAAATCTCCAACTTCATTCATCAACTTTTTCAAAACTGCTTTTGTGTATAGTTAACAAGTTCTTAGAAAAAGAAAAGAATAACATTAAGTGGTGCAAGAAAGAAATGATTAACATGAAGTTTGATGAAGAAGTTTGAAATAGAAATAAACTTTGAAACCATGCTGCCATCCATGCACTTCCATCTTTTGGTTTACTTTGTGGAGACAAAATGACACACATTCCATGGACTGAATGAGCACATACATGGCAAGATAATTGTGTAGCAGAACTTGTGCATCAAATTTTAAACAAAACCATTCTTTGGCCTTGAAGAAGAGCATATGAATTACTTTATGGAACCATAATAATTAGTTAGTGTCATGACTCTTGCGTAAGAAGAATCCAAGAAGACTCTGATATTTAATGGTTCAGAAAAAATCTCTAGAATAAACCATGTTCATTAGAAGAAATGTTATTCTATATGCTACTTTTTACATACGATTACTTTTTATAACAATGATGTTAAAAGTTATATTAATATTAATTTTTAATTAACTGATCATGTAAAACTTTTATCCAGTAAGTATTATAACTATTATTTTTTAAAGCTTATTTCAGTTTCTAAATATTTTAGCTCAATTTACGTTCGCTAGTTTATTCCAGGGAAAGTTTGAGTCCCTTTTAAGCTAGTAAGCATGTAATAGGAACCAAAGTAAATGAGTTCTAATAGTTGAGTTAAAAGTAACTTTTCATGCATTTCATGATATTCAAATAAAATATAAAATAAGAGAATAATGTGTATATAGCAAAATGATGAAATCACTTGGTTCAAAATCGAGTAGAATATAAAGATAGTTTCATTGTCAAGATAATGAAGATTTTACTTTCATTATATAAGAATAAATTTTAAAAACACGTCTGAATTCAATGAGTGAATTATAAAAAAAAAATTACATGAATCCACTAATAGTTTGATGCATGAGTGAAAATTCAAATTTTTAAATTTCAAATTTACAATATAGATTTTTTTTTTTTTACTTTTAACAATGGAATAAGTTAAGATTAACCAAAATTAGGGACTATTATTTGAGAAAATAAAAATTTAATAATATATGGGATGTTTGAGTTGAAAGAACTTACATAGAATATGAGAAAGTAATGTGACAAAAGTTCTCAAAACTTGAAAATAACAATTCAAAGTTAATATATATTTATAAAAACTAACTCTTTTTATGTCAAAAATGAAATTCTACACTTTGTTTCTTTTTAACATTTGACCAAGTTGAGTGACCCTCGTCCCCACCAACTCAAATTAGCCTTTGTTCAAGAAAAAGTCATATTGAAGTCACGAAATAAAATTAGGTTTTGAAAGAGTTTTTGCCTCTTACGTCAACCTAACTTGTTTGACTTCAAATGGTCAAAGTCTAAAGTTACTTTTGAATACTTAAAGCTTAAGACCAAAATACCTGATTAGTTAGTGCAAAAATAAATAAATTTAATGACAACTTTTAAAATAAAATTAAAAATGTTATTTAAAAACTAATTTTGTAACCATTGTAATTAAAATAAAATTCTTTTAGTTTGGTTATATATGTAACCAATTTAGAAAGTCTTTTTAAAACTTCTTTTGCAATTAATTTATGTTTAGTTTGTTTTACACTCATGCTTCTTTTACTTTCGTTCTCTCTCATGTCACTCTTAGATTCCCATTCTCTTATGTATTCATACTGGTACTTTTACTTATGCAACCTGTGAGATTTTTAATACAATATATTTATTATATAAGTTTGAATAAAAATAGAAGTTTTAGCCTCCCTACATTGATTGGAATTGATGATATTATTCTCATTATATATTATAAAATAGAATAATCGAAACACATTAAAGCAAGAATTACATTTATAAGGGATTATAAATAATTAAATATTACAAAAATAGCAAAAGATTTGATATTTAAAATTGAAATTAATTAAAAATAATTAAATTCAAAATTACTGAAATAAATTTTGGATTAAATACGTGTTTTTTTCTTGTTTCGAAAATAATTGATTACAAATAATTTTAGGTAATTTTGTTATAGTTAACATTCATTTAGTATTGAGAACATGAAAATCATCTAAAAAATGATCACCTAACAAAATTGTCAATTAAATCAATTTAAACCATAAAATATTAAAACTATTAGAAGAATCTACTTCTTATAGTGAACAATGTAACATAGTATATAACATTAAATCATTACATTTAGAACTGGTGATAAATCCTTTTACATATTACAAAATATATAAATTGAAATAAATCATTACATTTAGAAGTGATTACAAATCCTTGTTTTTATATATATTATAAAATACAACAATCCAAACATATATTTAAAACTTATTGTACTCATTTCTCAATTTTATTTTATTTTTCAATGTCTTCAAAGATAAATCTTCGTCTCTTGGGTGGAAAATAATTGCACATTCTCTTCTAAGTAGATTAACTACCACATCATTACTCAAAATAATATCAATACTCAAAGTTTGATTTGAGATTCAAAATCATTAGATTCATTTTGAAAACTTTGTTAACAAATCATATAAAAAGAAATACATGAAATTAGACTCTACAAACTTTAAATGATTTAAACAATAAATATACGTATTTCTCCAATGTGAACATAAGGACCATCATTGCTTGAATGCTTTATTTAGAATTATCTATTATCGTAATATTCATCTTTCAAACAAACATCATTAATATTGTAAATGTAAATGAGAAAAATATAAAATTACATACATAAATCAAAGAAGTATTTACCACTTACTTTATAATAGTATCATTGAACTTTTGAATGATATTGTTTACAATTAATACAACTTTTTAAATTCGAATTGATTGCTCAAAATCTAAAACTTTGATCATTTTTACACTCAATTATGAATATAATAGTTTTATTAATCAAAACTGCAAACTTCTTTAAAATATGACAAGAAGGAGTGTTCTAAAACTAGAAGCATTATTTAAGTCTTTCAATATTAAATACGTAAAGTAGTAAAGAAATAATAAAAAAAAATGTTTGACACCTTGTTATGAAATTCAAAGATCTATGCACATAATTCTTGAAGAGTGCGGTGGCATCACTGTCAAAAACTACCAAAGTGTTTGAATTTATTTAATCAATTGCACGAATCTTAATGTTATACCTAAAATATACACATGCACATATATTTATTATATAACAATAATGTTAAATAGTAGAAATGAAATTGTTTGAACTAAATATGAAAAGTACCTAAGAATAACTTCGTTATATCTAAATAAAATTGTTGTATACACATATAAACATATACATATATTCATTATACAACAATAGAGTGTAAAAAAAATAAAATCAAAACGAGTAAAATTATTGGAACTCAATATGAAAAATACCAAGACATAACTTTCATATGTTTATTGTATTTCTTAAAAAAAAAAACATTTTGGAGTCTAAGTATACTACTTTATTGCGTATGCAAAACAGTATACCACCAATCATCATCAACAACCATTTGTTTTATGGTATCTAAAACTATAAAAGTATTTTCCTATAACATACAATCAAATTACCAATCTCAAGATTACTTTATTAGTTAAAGTTGAAATAATAGGATAATAATACTATACCACTTTTCAATTTTTTGCCCTTGTATTGTATTTCTGGAAGTGAGTTAAAGGAACTCATTTTAAATACTCTATTTAGAACATTATAGTAATTGACTCAATCCTTGTAACGGTGAATTAATACTTTCACATGTCTTACATATATTAATTCACAAATTGAATTCGTTTTAAAGTAAAAATCAAATTTGTTATTATACTTTTAATAATCTATTAACCTTAATCTAATTTAATATCTCATTTTAAATTGAGTAATATTTAATATGTACATGTCATTTTAAAATATAAATAATTAATAAAGTATTATATCAATTATGATTTGATTTGATTAAATAGAAATAATTTATTTTATTATAATATCTTTTGATATTTATTTTATTTAAATAAATTAATATTTAAAATTACAATATTTGATAAATAATTTTAGGTGTTATATATATATATATATCATGATAAAATATTTTTAAATTATTTATTGGCACATTGTTTTATATATCGATCCAATTATAGATTTTTCTTTTAATTTATTGATGCAATATTTGAGCATCACCCAACACTCAAATCAAGATATATGCAATTCAATTAAAAATAATTTAAAAAACTAAAAAAATTGTCTTATATTTATATGCTTTTTCAGAAAATATTCACATTTATTCCTTTAATAATGTAAATATTTATTAATTAATTTTTAGTCCTAGAAAATTTCAGCCAAAATGTTTATAAAAATGCCTAATTTAGTAATATTTTTTTAAACTGCAATAATATTTTAGAAGTTAAAAAAATTAATTTATAAAATAATGTTTTAATAATATTTTATAAATATATTATTATTACTTTATAAAAAGGAAAAATGATATATAACGTTTTTACTAAATTTACTTTTAAATAATGTAAAGTATTATATCACTTCAATGTATCACCTCTTGGTTTCTAAAAACATTTTATAACTATAACATTGAGTTTCCATAAAAGAAAAATAAAAATTGTAACATTACGAATAATTTTATTATTTCCCAATTAAAATAATCAATATTAAATTTTAATATTTTTTTTCTTTCTAACTACCGTCTTTTATTTGACTAAAATAAAAGCTTTAATAATTAAAGTATTTTCAGATAAGGTATTTATTTTATTGCTTAAAATAATCTTTTCACTGTTGTCATTACTTAGAAATTTTATTTGTTTAACAATTTTTTCAATGGATTCTATTAGTGTGGTGAAAACGACTCATTGTTATACAAACAACCCTTTTCATAAAATGTTAAGAGTTACTTAGCAATTTAAGTCATGAGACCAAAATTTGGAATAATAATGATACAATCTTAAAAGTTTGACATTGTTTATCATATTTGATTTAATAAAAATCATGGTAATGAAGGGATAGTTATTATCACCCCAACCAATAAATCAAATTGAAAATACATTCAGAAGACAGTTTGTCTCAAGAACTTTTATCTGCCTAACCTTTTATCTAAAAAAAGACCAGATAAATCAAATAGAAAAAAATAATAATTTCTCATTCAGTTTCAGATTGAATGATCTCTGGGCAACAAGAAATTTTATTTTTTTGTTATGTTTGTATGGCTAGACAACATGAAAAATTTGTATCTTTCAAGATTTAATGTCAAAGAGAACAATAAAATCATAACCATTACTTACTACTTGGTAAGGAAAAAAGGGACTTCCAACCCAACAACAAATTTCAGAAATCAGCCTCAAGCACCCTTTATGAAGAAAAACTAGCCTCAAAGAAGCCTTAATCATAACAGAAGTTCTTATTTTTGAGATCACAAGAATAGTGTGTATATAAATTTGACAAAACCAAGATATATTTTACCTCCTATATTTCATTTACAGTTTCTTTAGTCTCCCGTTTTGGCTAGGGCTCTCACTATTACATGTTCAATACCAAAATCCAATGTGTTATAACTATTACACTTCCTCTTGCCTTTTTCTGTGTCCCTTGCATGGAACATGCATCAAAATTAAGCCCCAGCAAAGCCACATTGGTCACATCCCTCATTCTTGTGCTTCACCTTGCTTTCCTGCTTCTTCCACTTCTTCCTTCTTTTCTACTTTTGAGGTTAACATCATACCATTTCCCTTATCTTTTGCCTGCTCATAACTAATCATCCCAGTTATTCTCCCATCCATCTTTGTTTGATGATCTAGAAGTAAGGCCATTTGCTGATATGCTTGCTGCAAGTGCTGCTGGCGACTTCACCGCCACGTTGTCGTCCCAATCGTCGTCCCAGTCCTGATCCCAACCTTCGGCGGATTCCATGTTGGCAGCTGAAGCAGACTCAGGCAGTGCCATTTCAAGCTCTTGATATGGAATCTCATTCTGACGTTTCTTCCTGCAAGAGCAGCAAACCCATGTGGCTCCAAACATTAGGACCATCAATATGAGGAAATAGGCACCATTTACTGGAGTTAAAACTTTGTCATAAGAAGGAAGACGCAAAACAAAATTGTCTTGAGGTGTATGAACCAGTGGAAGCACACAATCCTCTTTTCCAGCATTCAAAATCAATTGGGTACTTTCACTGCTACTTCGTGTAATATTGATCTGAAAAATAAGAGTGCAGAGGCAGTAAGGTGGGAAATGTAGAAACCAAATGTAATTGAGTACAGAAAGAAGTTTTGGTCATCAAGTTTATTTCTCATGAAAAACATCTAAAAGAATATAGAGAACACAAGCTTGAACAGATCATCTTGAGACAGCAAGTGCAAAAACCAACAAATAAGATTACCCTGTTCTTCATAGACAGAGGCACAAGGAAGAGCAAGAAGTGTGAGCCATGAAGTGATACTGGATTTGCAAATTGCACAATTGAAATTAAGACAGTTTGTAAAAGAATTACTTTCTTAAGGTAAGTAGACATAAACAGACATTATAATCCAAATTCAATTAAATTCAAAATTTCCAGATTATTATAAGTTTGGATAAGTTTAACAAAATGAACTGAAATGGAAAATAAGGGAACAGCCAACCCCTTGTTGGAAAGCACTATAGTAATGGAAAGAAGAAAAGAAAATGGAATGATGCGCTCCCAGGAACACAACACTTTCAGCCCACATTCCATTGATTTAAGAGAATTAGTAGAGCAATTAGAATGAGATTTCATGAACATTCAGATTCTTCTACCTAAAATAAGATAGGTTTTAATACTATTAAAATTTTGAAGGTAAAAAAATATATTTAAAATCTCTTTTCCTTCATTTCTGTTACATGTATTTTCGTTCTCTTCCTTACCCTAACAATATTGAGGAACACTATCATTAGTGTCCTTTTCATTCTACTTCATAACTTAGTAACTGTTACATAAATATAATGAAAATGAGTCCTGAAAAATGATAAAATTGATTCAATTTACCCAAAACCCTTTGTCAAATGCTCACTGGTATTTTTTAACAAACAACATTTTGTTTGTCGAAAATAATACTTAAGTTCGGATTGTCTCCCAAAATAAACAATAAATTGAGACAGCGGTCAGGAAGCAGTAAATATCAGGCCTTTTTCTTCAGTTTGAAGAACAAGGGATATGCAGAATTAAATAGTAACTTGATACATAAATAAAAACATTAATTAAAAAAAAAAGGTCAATTTAAGATAATATGATTAATACCTTTTCTGTTTTATTTTTGTCAACTTCTATATCTCCAACATTTTCGAGATCAGTATGAAGCTTCACTTTGATGATGTCATGTCCTCTGTTTTGAAGAAGAACAACCAAGTATTTGGGATCTGGTTGTAGTTTACAAGGAATATGAATACAAAATAAGTTCATAATTTTGACTTTCGTGAAAACAATACTACATTAGTTAAAAAATTGACCAATAGTTTCAACACAAGTAACATGCTATAGTACACCTCAACAATTAGTGGTTACTATTTCTCCAATTGATCCAGTTACTTAAAGATACAAAGGTACCAGCCTAAGAAACAAAGGGTACTGAAGGAATCTCCTATCATGAACATCATTTAAAATAGAGAGGTGAATGCAGAATTATTGTTTGGTTTGTTTCTCCACAAGCTGATAAAGGCCCATAGGCCACAAATGCACACACACCTCACAGTCAAAGTTCTTAAAACAAGTCGGATCAGACTGACTGGTTCAGCAGATTAAACTAAAAGTAATGAATATAGACGCTTACTTTGCGTCTTATGAGCAATCAATACCTAAATGAAAGCAAATAGGACTATGGTAATTAACTAAGCCTTTCCAGTCTCTAAAGAAAAGGATTGGGTCCTGTTTAAAAACTAGCTCCACCACCACAAGGACTGATTGGTTAAAAATTGAAGGGAAAAGTATGTTTTTAGTCCCTATACTTTTTTGTCAAACAAAATTTTACTCCTTGTACTTTTAAATTGATGAATTAGTCCTCCATCGCTTAAAAATATGTGAAATTATTCCTTCTGAATGCTTAAATTTAACATTTAGGGATGGTTTTTGAATGCTAAAAAATAGGATGAGGGACTAAATTCACATGTTTACCAGAGTTTTGGCACTAATTATCAATATGAAATTATAGGGACTAAAACCCAGTTTAACCAAAAGTACAAAGACTAGACACATATTTTTCCAACAATTAAACAAAGGGTTAGTTATATGTTTTTTGATCCTATAAATATCACAAATTTTCATTTTTAGTCCTTAAAATATATTTTAGCTTTGGTCCTTATATATCTGTTTTTAAAGATGGTCCTTGTAACTATTTAATGATTACGTGAAATGAATCTAGACATGTCACATCAGTGACCAATTTGACAACATATCTAGATGCAACCCACTTTATCACTAATATAGAGACCATTGCAAAAAAATTTAATTTAAGAGGACCAAAGCCAACAAATAGAATTTCGAAGGACTGAATAAAAACTCTTCATATTTGTGCAACTAAAAACATATTTAGACCATAACAAATTATCACTAGTTTAGCAACAATGACTAAGTTCTTTGGATGGTATACCCTACCCATGAAAGGTAAGAAAGGTAAGAGTGCATTCAATACTATTGGACCTTTGTCTTAGTGTGTTTGGATTCTTCATTCAGGAGCAACTGATCACATGACTCCTTTTCCTAAGCTAAGCTCTTCAATTCGTATGTCAAAATAACCATAGAATAACTCATTACACTTGCAAATGGTAATAGTATACTCATGCGAATCCAGAAATATAACTTTAGAACCATCTATTGTATTCAAGGATGTTTTGTATGTCCCACAACTAACTAGCCTCATCTCTGTACAAAAACTTACCCAAAAGATTTGAATTGTTCAGTAACTTCCCTTCTTATTGTGTATTTCAAGACCTTGTCATGAGCAAGACAATTTTAATTGCTAAGGAGCAGTGTGGGTTGTATCTATTGGTATCCAAGGGCCAAAACGAAACAAAGGTCAAAAGCCAACAAGCAACATGAAAAACATGGGCAAATTCCTAAATATAACTTCATCATAAAAGACTTGGGCATATGTCCTTCAACCTTATAAAATCTCTAATCCCTGATTTGTTCACTACCAAGTCTATTAAGTCTTTCAAATGTCATATTTGTCAACTGTCAAAGCATCATCATGCATCTTATCCCATCTATGATAAAAAAAGGTAATTTCCCATTCGACTTGATTCACTTTAATGTTTGGAAACCTATTTTAGAATATATTTCTAGAGCAAAATGGTTTGTTATATGATTGTACCCGTGTCAAGTGGACATACATTATGAAAAGTAAATCTAATGTCTTTCAAATTTTTGTTAACTTTTTTTATCTTGTTAAAAATCAATTTGGAAAAAATATCAAAAGAATTAGGTCCGATAATGGTACTACATATGTAAATCAAGAATTCTCCAAATTTGTCTCATAATGGTATTGTTTATGAACTAACATGTTTTAACACTCCACAACAAAACAGAGTTGCAAAAAGGAAAAACCGTCATCTTTTAGAGGTAGCTGGAGCCCTCCTTTTCCAGATGTTTGTTCCTAAAACCTATTGGGGAGAAGCTATGTTAACTGCTACATACCTCATCAACAAGTTATCCACCCATATCTTAAATAACTATAGTCCTATTGAGTCCATTTTGTCTTTTGTTCCCACTACTCCTTTAGTGTCAAGTCTACCTTATTGAGTATTTGGATGTTGTGTATTTGTTCACTCTGATAATTCTAATTGCAAAAAATTAGATCCTAGAGCTCTTAAATGTGTATTTATTGATTATTCTCTTGATAGAAATGGTATAAATGTTATTATCCTGAGAGTCGTCGTGTATATTGAACAGAATCATATAATTGGAAGCGAATAGAGATCTCCTTTAGAAAAAAACAATATATCAGATATTGCTAGGAAAACTTGTTTATTTATCACACACAAGATCATACATTGCTTATGCAGTTAGTGTGGTAAGTTAGTTTATGCATTATGCAACAGAAAGACACATACAAGCGGACAAAATTCTTCAGTACTTGAAATCAAGCCTAGGAAAGGGGTTATTTTATTGGGAAAGGAGACACTTTGACCTTGACATCTATTGATGCAGACTATGCAAGATCTAATACCGAAAGAAAATATAAATGTAGGTATTGTATCTTTCTTTGGAAAAGTCTAATGACCTAGAGAAGCAAAAAACAAGATAGAGTATCTCGTTCTAGTGCAGAAACTGAATTTCAAGCCCTTGCTTAAGGCGAGTGTGAAGGACTATGGATGAAGATCATCCTTGAAGACCTTAAAATAAAGGTTGACATCCCTACGCAATTGCATAGTGATAACAAATCAGCCTTGAGAATTGCCCATAATAAAAGTAGATCACCAAACCCCACAAATGACCAAATAACAGGAGAGGCATAGGGTAGAATGAATAGGGAAGCAAAAGAAGTTATGAGATGGAAAACAAAAAGAATGGTGGGTGGCCAGCGAAGGTAACTGGAAAATAGAGGAGAACAAGAGAAGGGAAGAGAAAGGATGAGAACAGAAGGTGGGGTTGGTCACTTGAAGACGCATCATAGGTGAAGTTTTGTCCGAATAACAAAGATGTAAGTGTGCTGAAAATGATAAGAGATTGATACTGTCAACATTAACGTTTGGTCATTAGTGTTTAACTCAAGCTTATGGGCCGAGGATATACCCACAAAAAGGGGTCAGATTGGGTCGTAGTGGTCCTTTTCTAGGAGGGAACTTTCTTCCATAACCATTTTCTGAATCTGTGTTGCCATGAGAATGACTACTGCCGTAGGAATACCACAAGAATCCATCATGCCATAAACATACGGTATAGCAGAAGAAGCAGAAGCAGAACAACATAAAAACAGATTAGTTGCACCACAAAGAACACACTTGATTAATTAAGCAGTGATCACTCACTTACCTCTGACCGGTTAATTTTTCTCAAAAAGTATACCAACAAATAACTTTTTTCTAACTTCTAAAAATTTTCTTTCAGCGACATTAATTCATTATTTAAAAATTGAAATTGTTAAAGTAGCAATTGATGCACAATGAGCAATCAGGGTTACCAAAGGCTGGGGGGAGGGGAGGTTGGAGGGACTTTATAAATAACTAGGAACAAATATGAAATAAACTTCTCCATAAACTAAAATTAGTTTATGCACAAGTTAAAAATAAAAATTAATAGAAACTATATGAAGGAGTTTATACAAGTTAACTTATGCAAAAGTAGTTCAAATGAAATAGCAAAAGTTCCCTTAATTCTCTTTTCTTTTTTTTTTACCTTAAAATTTATATAAAAAAGGTCATAAAAAATTTACTCGAAAATTGTCGCTAAACTAGTTCAAAATCAAAATTTAGGAAAACTAAGAACTACTAATATTTAAGAAAGGATTCTAATTTACATTGATATATGAAGCTAACTTTAAAATTTATCAAACACTTCTTGAGAATCTAAATTAATCATACAAATTCATTTCCCAAAGCCAGGAATTAAATTGAAACCTAAAATCTAAGAACAACAAAAATAGCCTTTTCTCACTTTGGTTAGTAGGAAAACAATTTCAGTGATAAATATGAAACCAAGTTAAATTCAATAATTTTGTCTAAGCTTCATTTGCGTTCTTTTGAATCGAAGTTGTTCTTTTCTAAAAAACCTATCCTATAAATGGCAGAAACAGAGGATGAATTTATTTCCATTTTCTTAAAGTAGTGAAGCTGGAGGAAAATTGCATGAGCATCAAGTGCTTTGCAATCAAATAAATAACTGCCAGCACCTTTCACACTGCTGCATCAAGTGCATGAGCATTCAGTTATCAAGACATTATCAATTTGGTAAACAGAATCTAACTAGAATTCCATACCATCCAAAGACTAACAGTTTAATATAGTCATCCTGAACAGAGAAAACTAGAGTATTCTCCCCTTTATATGTGTATGTGCACAGTGAATGTCCTCCTATTATTAACACAAACACAAATAACAACCAATAACACATGGACCAAAACAGTAAACACACACACAAATAAAGAAACAAACCATTTATCAATGAGAATTCATGAAATAACCAAAAGCAGTGCTGAACAATTAGTACCAGTTATTACAATGCACGCAAGCATGTCCCCATCATCCGAGCACTTGTTGAAACCTTCACAAGTCTGAGTGGTGGTAGAATGGGAAATTTTTCCCTCGTTGTTCTCCTTCACTTGTTTCTGACCCTTATCACCACCATCACCATTCTTTGTCGGTGGAGGAGGTACATCATCCTTTGTCGGTGGAGGAGGTACATCATCCTTTGTCGGTGGAGGAGGTACATTCGGAGGAGGAACTGAATTATTGTGTCCATCTTTTGCATTCTCCGCTTTGGGTAAAGGTTGTGGTTGTGGAACTGGGGAAACAGGACCATCCCTATTGACCTTGTTCGTTCCACCAACAGGGTTTGGATCCTAAAGGCGAAAACTTTATTCAACCATCGTAAGAAAAATTAAAAGTTTAAAATAAACGGAAGCTATTCAAAGCATGGAAGCATAAGAAAGAAACTAACCTTTGTTTTACTATTGTTTGGATCAGGAGCAATCAACTTTCGGAGTTTCAGAACAAAGGAGGCGTCAGAAACACCAGACATAATCACAGGCAACAACAAAAGTAACAGCAAAGCGTGTGTTCTCATTGTGATCGAGCTGCAATACCCTCAAACACACACCTTTGATGGAAAATATAGGAAAAACAATATAGGAAGAGAAATTAGAGGAGACCCTTTTCAGATTGAAATCAGAGGGTGGCGTGGTAGTGGGGAAATGGAAGGAAAAACTAAAAAAAAAAAAAAAAAAAAAAAAAAAAAAGAAAAGAAAATAAAAGAGAACCTTTTTAAAAAAAAAAAAAAAGGGAGAGAGGAAGAGGGGAAAAAGAAAAAAAAAAAAAAAAAAAAAAAAAAAAAAAAGCCCCTTTGGAATGGAATCTGCAAGAGAAGGAAGGAGAAAGACTGAGAAAATTGGGATTGGAATTGAGATTGGAACCAAACTTCGTGAATTGAGAATTACGAAAAGAAAAAAAAAAATGGAAGACTTGACGCAGTCTACTTCATCAGAGATACTAAGGAGAAAGAATGAAACGAAACGAACAACGCGTATACGCCATTATGGGCTGGGTTCTGGTTGGAAATGGGCCTCACTGTTGGAATTGATGCTTCCTGACACCCCATTAATTTCAAAAATGCCAAAAATGTTCTTGGACGAGTTCTTTCTGTATCTTAACACGTTCTTCCTGCACTCTAATAAAAAATAAAAAATTTTAATACTACAATTGTCCTTATAAAAATTAATAAAAATTAATGAGAACCGGATGATACCTCATCCGGTTATTAATTTTTTTCAAATGATAATCGGATTGGGGTGTCATCCGATTCTTATTTCCAAATCAAAATGATAACCGGATGAAACTCATCCGGTTCACATAGTCCAAATCGAATGGGGGTGTCATTCGATTTTTATTTTCAAATCAAAATGATAACTGGATGAAATTCATCTGGTTCTCATAGTCCAAATCGAAAAATTAATCCGTTCACTATTAAGAACGACCCAAACCCCAAATGAGACTTTAAATAAGGGCTTCAAGCCTAATGAGTCTTCATATTCATTCCAAGGCTGGCAATGTCAAGGGGATAGAGGCGATTGAGAAAGAAATTTATGATGGTTATGTCTTGATCTGGGGTTTGGAGCGTTATTGACGGTAAACGAATTAATTTTTTGATTTGGACTATGAAAACCAGATAGGTTTTATTCGGTTATCATTTTGATTTGGAAATAAGAACTGGATGACACCCCCATCCAGTTGTCATTTGAAAAAAATTTAACAACCAGATGAGCAAGCCATCCAACTCTTATTAATTTTTATAAAGACAATTGTGACATTAAATTTTTTTTATTAGGGTACAGAAAGAACTTGTCATGTTCTTGATATTTTGTTTCAAACCTATAAGGAGTGTTTTCTGGAAATAACTTCTGGAAACATTTTTCAGAATAAATTTTATGTTCCATATAATATCTTTTGGAATAGATTTTCTCAAAAATATTTTCCAAAACTTAAAATTTATATTCTGAAAAATATATTTTAAAAAATATTTTCCAGAACATTTTAAAAATATTTTCTAAAATTTATTTCAAAAACATTTTCAAAACGTAAAAATTAACATTTTCCAGAACATTTTAGCCATTTTACGTCAATGATGAGGTGCAGGTTAAGAATGGAAAGGTCAAAAATGGAGAGCTGCAGGAAGTCTTAGCCCTGTTTTGACTCTTCCTTTCCCTTGTATAACTTTTTTTTCTTTTATTTCAGTTATACTGTTCTTGGGCTTTTTTTGCCCAACCCATTAATTTGGAAACCCAAATTTAATGATTAGTGATCTTAATGTACGTAAATTTCATGATTAGTAATTCGATTAGTGATTCCAATTGACCCAAATTTAATCAACCTGGGTTAGATTTATCAAAAAGGTGGAAGAACTCACCTCACGTGACTTGAGGTGTTTTGACCAATTCGAGTGTTATTTTGGTTGAGACCAAGACCAAGCCCAACTTGTGTTACTTATTTTTTTAATTTTTATAAAATATTTTATTTTATTTTTTATTGTGAAGATAATTATAATTTTCTATTAGATAAAATATTTGAGTATTATTTTTTTAATTTTCTTTTGTTTTTATAATCTACAATTTTAAAAGCTACATACGATTGTAATACAATCGTGTTTTATTATTATTTTTTTGTGTGTGTTGATAACTTTTGTTAATACACGCTATAATTAGTCGTTATTTTTTCTATCACGTTTTCTTTGTTTTTTAAGTTTTAAATTTGTTTTGATTTTGTCATTGTTTTTAAGATTTCGTCATTTTGGTCTTGAGATAAACTATTTAGAATATATAATCATTTAAAATTTGAAAAAAAAAAACAAATTTTCTTCTTCATCATAGTCTTTCCATAACAATATATTTTTCCAAGTTTTTCTTTTCCAAATAGTAATTGAAATGCTTGTTTGCCATATTCATTTGAGCTTTCAATGGAACCTTTAAGCTTAGTCTAATAGAAAAGAATAAATTTGAATGATTAAAAGAATACATTTATATTTACTATAAATAGTTGTAAACTTAAAATAACATTATTCTAAATATCCTTTTTGTGGAACTTCTTTGGCACAAAATCTTTCTAAAGAAGCATAGAAAGGACGAAACATATTTTCTTTTAGGCAAGAAAGAATAAAGCGTTGCATATCATCACATATATCTTGTGGAATACAAAGATCCCCAACATACACCCAACAACTTTTTTTTTTTTGCCTAATCAATTTAAGATCTGCAACAAGTGAGCCAAAATGAAAGAAGCAACATTTTTGTTAATCAATAAAAAATCTAGAAGCCTAATTAGCAAAAATGTTTGTCTAAAATTTATTAGAAGTCAAGAAACAAACAGATAAAAATAGAAATTATGAAATTCTCATCAAGTATTATAAATAGATACAAAAAAATAAAAATAACGAAATTCGCATTATCAATTTTTATACTTTTAATAAATTTTATACTTTTATTTCTTTATATGTTGTCCCTAAGATGACCTCAATCCAAGAACTGAATACGAATTATCACGGGTCTGTTTTCAAGAAGTCAAGTAAAATTGATTTCAATAATATTAATTGTAAAAATTATACTTAAATTAATTTCGTGTTTATCGAATTTTTAACCTATAATTCAATTCAAACCAATTAAACTAGTTTAGATTGGTTTCATTAATTATATATTTTTAATTCAAATTCAAACTAAATATAATTATAATTACTTTGATAAATGACCAGATTAACTACTTTTTAACTCATATATTAATAAACATATTAGACGGTAGAGCTTAATTTTTGTTGAATTTTTATTTTATTTTGATCTTCATATTGCATAACCAAATGTCATAATTCGGTAACGTTCATTATGTTTTTTATTATACTTTGGATAAAGAGTTAGTGATATATAAAAGGGACAACTATTTAGAAACTAAAATAAATAATATTTTTATCCTGCATTACTATAACATAAAGCATTTATACTAAATAGATAATATGCAAATATAAACCCTTAAAAAAGTATACAAGAGTTTATTCTTTATATCATTAACTCGTGACCTGAACAAAAACAATTTGATACATAGATTTGGTTTGAATTGTTGGAGCCACAAAAAATCCAATCAAATTAATTGAATCGTGAAAAGGAGTGAGATTTTTGTGTGAAAATTGATTTTGGAACAGTCCAAGATGAACAGTTATGAGTTCACTGAAAATGGTGGTTTTGAAAAATGTGAGAGTGATGAATCCGATACTTTGTTTAGACAACGACGACTCTTCCAACAACCAATCTTTAACCTAACAAAAGCAGAAAAGAAAGAAGAAAGAGACTCACTCACTCACTCCACACACACATCAAGTAAAAACATGCCAACCCTTTAAGCCTGCAACCATCAAATCTCACGTATAAACAAGTGAGACAGAGAAAGTGAAGTTGGTCGGAAGCAGCACGTGGAAAATGGAAGTGGTCGGAACGAGGTTCGGCGACCAACAGAGCGGTTTGTTGGATGAGTTCGAGAGGCTGTCGTTTGAGGCACACGCGGCACAGCTCAACAGGGCCATGTTGGGTCGGAGCCTCTCGGAACCAAAGCTGCAGAAGTCACACCCGCGGCTCATCAGCGTTGCTCCGATACCTCTGGTGAATCAAGTGATAATGCAAGGGCCCCGTCGTGGTGGTGGTGGTGGTGGTGGCGGATCAGGGTTTCACAAGGTGTTGAAGAAACTGCTAAAACCGATTCTTGGTAGGAAGGGACAGGGAAGAAAACAAGCCTCGGTTGATAAGGATTTGTTGTCTTTCAAGGCTTTCAGCAAATCACTGCGCTTCTGATATCTGGTTCTGGTTATTATTACTATTACTGTCTATATATTATTATCAACAATGCATTACTACGACCATTCAGTTTCAGACATATGGAAGAAGCATGGTTTTGATCCCAGAGTGCTTTTGTTCCTACACTGCATGTAAAGTTCTTCGCGGTTCCTCAAGAAGTTACTGTGATATACTGAGAGTTTTTTTTTTTTTTTCAATAAATGAAATGCTTTGTTCAGGCCTTTTTAATTTGCAGTCACGTATATTTCATATAAAATTCATTGTAAATTTTATGCTCAATTTATACATCTTTTATATTTTATTTTGTTTATTTTTAACGAGTTAAATATCTTTTTTTTTTCTATTCTGATGTCATTTTTAAACGAAAGACTAAAACCAAGTGAAAAAGACAAAAACCATTTTGTGTCAGAGAAGAAAAGGTTTAATTTTTATCCCGAAAGGAAGTGTAAATAAATTTACATTGCACCAATCTATATGGTATCCATGTTTGGGATGCAAAATCCATGTTCAAAGACAGAGAGAGAGAGTGACCCAGCAACGATTCCACCTTCAAAGTTAATGGTCATGCCTTCTTCAATTCCAACGTGCTACCATGTTTTACAGCAACCTTGTACTCTAAACACGCCTCTTTTCACGAACATTGCCTCCAAAATCAACATTCACAGCATTAGTATCCGAGAACGAAAGATCACGGTCTCTCTCTCTGCCACTTACCCTTCGCCCATCAAAGAGACAACAACAAATGACCTCAATTTTGAGGGCAGGGCCACTAGGTTTCGAATCAAAGGTCTTGTCCGCAGGATCGCAACCTTATCATCCTCCAACAACAAAACCCAGATGTTACAAATCCTAGAGAAAGACCCTGAATTCCAAACTATATCAGATTTCAATCACCTTCTCATGGCTCTGGTAATTTCACAAGAGCTTGATATTTGTCTCAGTATCTTCGCAAAGCTACCTTCTTTCCAACTTGTGCCAGATTGTTGCACCCACTCCATCATGATAAGGTGCCACTGTGAGAAAAACGACATGGATGAAGCCAAGAGGGCATTGGACACTGCTCTGGAAAAAGGGTTTCGACCGGATGCTGCAACCTTCACCGTCCTCATAAACTTCCTTTGCAAAAGGGGGAGAGTGAATAAGGCAAGGGAGGCTTTTGAGGCCATGGGAAGAAAGGGCTATCAGGCCAGTGTTCAGGCACAGAATTGCTTGCTCAAGGGTTTGTCCTATGTGGGGAAGGTGGATGAAGCGCTTGAGATGTTGATGGGTATGAAGGGAACCTCATTGGAGCCAGATGTTTATTCCTACGCTGCTGTGATGGATGGATTGTGCAAAGTGGGTAGGTCAGGGGAAGCAATGGAGTTGCTTCATGAAGTTGTTGAAATGGGGATGGTGCCCAATGTGGTCATGTTTAACACCTTAATTCAAGGGTATTCTAGAGAGGGGAGGCCAATGGAGGGTGCTGCTGTGTTGGAGCTGATGAAGGAGCATGAGTGTGTTCCTGATTGGGTTAGTTACCACACTGTGCTACATGGGTTGTTGAAGTGGAATGAAGTTCCAGCAGCCCTTGGGGTATACAGGGAAATGGTGGGGCTTGGGTTGGAGGTGGATGTGAGGATGATGGGGACTCTGGTGAGGCGTTTGTGTAGGAGGTCGAGGTGGGAAAACAGTCTTCTTCAGGATGCAGATGATGTGTTTGAGAAAATGAAAGAGAGGGTTTCAGTGGTTGACCAGCGGACATTTGAGGTGATGGTGCAGGCACTGTGTGAGGGGGAGAGATTTGATGAGGCTTTTGGAGCTTTGAATGAGATGGTTGGACTGGGATATTCTCCTGAGGTAATTACCTTTGACAAAGTGATTGCAGGGCTTTGTGCAGGAGGAAGAGTGGATGATGCAGTGTCAACTTTGGTCCTTTTGTATGAAAGTGGGGGAATTCCCAGTAGAATTTCTTATGATGTGCTGATCAATGAACTCAATGAAGAGGGTAGATTGTTTTGTGCTTGTAATTTGTTTGGTGCTGCACTGAAGCTAGGCGTTGTTCCCAATAGGGAACCTAGGCTAAATGTAATGGGATGGGAGGAACTGCAAGTGACTGGGGTGAGTTAGTTATTCATGTATATGTAGATTAAAGATGCTGACTTGGAAATTTAGATGCAAAAGCTACCAAGTAGATGAGGAATTTCCTGTAAAGGGGCAACAGAGTTTGCAATTGGTACGAAAGAAGGCAAAGCTAGGAAGTTTTAAGATGCAATGATGTTACTGATGTTCACAAAAAGAGTTGAAATTATGAGTTTTAGATGAACCGAGTTGTGGTAAGAGAAGTGCTACTTTTGCTCTCAGTGAGATGAGGTGTAGATGCAATACCATTATTGTTGTGTATAGATCATACGGGTTTCTGGTTGGGTTGTGACAAAGCTATGTCGAGTTAGACATTTAATAAGTAGGTTAACGATAATATTCTCATATTTGTGCAGATAAAGTTCGTCATTTGAATTGACATTATAAGCTGCCATGACAATCTAAAATACTGGATACTACAACATTATGGACATAAACTACACACAAATAAACCTGAACTTATTTCCATCTGATTGTACACTTTTCTTTAAATTATCATTTTAAATTAGTAGTAGACAACCATACGCCTCTTTAGACAAGTTTTTCCAATGAAAATTGTTATGGTTTAGACTATAGGTTACTTTATTTTTTTTCTTAAGTTCTTTATTTATATCTCGTGATCCTGTAATAAGATTACACTTTATTTTTATTTTTTTTTCTTAAGTTCTTTATTTATATCTCGTGATCCTGTAATAAGATTACACTTTATTAATATTTTTGATACATAATTTTGTAATAATTAAATTCAATTATTTTAGGGTTTGTTATCCATTTAGCGAGAATAATGATACACATAATCCAGATTCAGATGTCATGGACCCAAGTTGTTTAAAAGGTGACTACACAAACTATTATATTATCTTGAAAATATTCTTTGTATCTATAATATTTTCTATATTTAGTTACTCCAAATTTAGGACGGTTCATAGTTTTCAACTTCGAGCCGAAAAGGCGAAGAAGCTTTATCATTATGCAAAAAACAAAAAATTCTCAAATATATTTCAAATGGTCATATCTTGTTGATAAATATTTGTTTGCACGCTACTCGAACTTAGATGAACTTCGAAAATAAGTGTCACTTACTAATCAATAGCTGACTTGCTTTGTAGTTTATAACTCATTGAAATGTATTGTATTGAACTATTCGTTCTTTTACTGAGATATCATATCACCACCCACCGAGTAATGACATGACTGTAACTTATCATTTCATTGTATCATTTTAAACAACCCGATTATCCACCTTATTATTATTATTATTATTATTATTATTATTATTATTATTATT
>Ga0099825_1002106_pt1 | contig 26243 bp, 25 predicted proteins | sample SiratroredBW_FD_76838 | JGI IMG/M metagenome (GOLD analysis project Ga0099825, IMG submission 76838) | Root nodule microbial communities of legume samples collected from California, USA - Siratro red BW | ecosystem: Host-associated > Plants > Roots > Nodule | place: USA: California | collected... | reverse complement strand
TTATATAATAGAAAATAAAAAAATATAATTAAATATATATATATATATATTTTATAAAAAAAAAAAATAAAAAAAAATATAATTTTTGTTAAAAAAATATATATATATATATATATATATATATATATATATATATATATATGATTTACCATACTAGTTTGTGGCGTCACTAATTTTCGTACATCTATAGTTTAAGAAATAAAACGATATGATGTAAGAAATTACGAATATGTCTTCCATGTTAATTAACATTTTGTCCTGTATATTAAGTCTTCTTTTTATTTCCTGGGATAAAATTATTATATGCTTTTCTTATTTTCTAACTTATTGTTTTATTATATATTAATGAATATTTTAATCAATTATTTATATCAAGTTTTTGAAATTTCATAACTTTTTTTAAGTAAAATGAAATATGATAAATTTAATAATGAAACAAACATTTATCAGTTAATTTTGAAACCCTTACAAACTATATAATTTGGTTTGTAGAATACTTTTAATTCAGTATATGTTTGGGGACAAAATTAAGAATGCATGAACCAATGTAAAATTGTGTAAATGAATATTCTCTCAGTTAATATAAGATAGTTGTTTAAGGTATTTTATAAAAGAATATTTAATTTTTCTATTTCAATCAAATTTCAAATAAGTTACATACTTTAAGTTTTTAAACTCTCTCTTCATATTCAAACTATTTTCTATACATAAAAAAAGAAAAAAAAATAAGGGTAAGTCATGTATGTCTCTTATGAACAGAAAAAACCAAATTAAGAGATTTGGTTCTCCTTATTTATTTATTTTTAGTTTTTAGACCCTTTTAAATTAAAAATCACTATTTTTTATATCTTAATTGTTATGAGAATTTGCTAACTACTCGTGTTAAACAAAAAGTCAAATGTGTCCTTAAATATGGTTTACTTGGATAGATTAGAACCGTTGATGTATGTTTGTGCAACTTTCATCTTTCCGTACACGTGCCTGCTCCAGTACCTTCTATTACTTTCATGTTTAATTATACAAGTAATTAAAGTGCAACTAATAAATTCAATTTGTTAGCATCATAGATCTGCTTTTTCTATGATATATAAAGCAATATAAATGATGAGAAAATATAAAGCAATTCAAAGTTAATTACAATCTCTATATTTATGAATTGAAATAGTATTTTTTAAATTTAATATAATATAATAACAACATAAATTAAGGGGAATATTGATGAAAAATGCTTTAAAGCTTTAATCTCTACATAATTAAATAAATTAAAAATATAAAATAAACGAAAATATTTTTAATGAAAATGAAAAATTAGACTATAAAAAAACGTGTTTTATTAATGTGGTTGAGTGTTCATAGTGTGCTAGGGTTTCTTAAACGGAATCTAAGAGGAAACTGACGGCGAAGAAAAAAAAGTGGGAAAGTCAAAATACGTTGCTAGGTTTGGTGATCTGCTAATTCTATTTGGTTTAAACTGAAACTTTTTTATGAATTACTTATATTTTTTTCTAACTACTGTTGTTTACTAACAATAAAATAATATAAACATCCAAAGTGTTAAACTTTTCTTTAAAAATTCAATTAACGAAATATTTCTTTCTTCTGTCTATTTGTTGTTGTTTTCTCTTGAAAAAAATGAGTTTTCATTTTCCAGATCTAACCATTTTTTATTTAGAGAAGTAAGACAAAATCAGTAATAAAGGAGCAAAAATCTAACAAATATCTGGCTCATATAGGAGGTTGTTCTTGTGCATAAATTCAACATATTTAGTAACTTTGTAAGATTAATTATATAATCTTTGGCAGTTATGAAATCATCAAAATTACTAAGACCGAAGAAAGATATCAAATGCTCTGACTCAACAAATAAGCATAAAAATGTTATTTCATTTTGAAATTTTCTATAGGAGTAGGGTGTGGATCATGCCACCGGCCATTTACTCTTCAAAGTAATGCCAATTTTTTATTTTGCACATATTTCTGTAAGCTAAATTCTTATATTTGATTGAGGAAATCACAAGAAATTTAAGGTGATTCATAATAATGACTTTTACTTTCGAACATTCTCAAACCTTAAATTTATTTTGTTTACTAAAAATTTGTATTTTGGTATAAAAAATCAATTCTAATTCCATTCATTGAAATATGTACGTACCGTTTGATATATAGTCTCAAAAGGACATGAAAATAAATGTTAAGATGTACTTTGTTATTATACTATGTTGTTCTATGTGTTGATGTAGAAACTTAAAAGACTATTGTGCTGTATACAAAGAGAAAATCTATGAAAGACATCAAAGCTTATACACTGCTACAACACATGTTAGAAAATTAAGGTAGTAAAGTAATTCAACGTTACCCCATAAATTCTTTTTGTATGAAGTTACAGACTATATTTATTAAAAAGACTTCTCAAGGAACCTCCAATTCCTCCACAGCTAGTTTCTCATGACCAACATACAAGGCTTCAATGAGTCAAGTATTATGTGATTAAAATATAAGCGTCAAAAACATTCATCTTACTTTTATATTACTCCCTTGTACTCTAGATATACATGAAAGAAACCAAGATTCAAGCTTTTCTACCTATTAGTTTGAAAGACGTTGAACTTAATCTTACCTACCAAACATACTTAGGATACAATTTGGAGAACCAATTAAAGGAATAATTAAGTTAAACTAATAATGACTTCAAGAAATAATACTCGTGTCACAGTTAAAATAGCAAAATTTGGTAGTTTACCACAAAGTTAAAATAAAGTACTAGTTATAAATTCGAATTATAAGAGAAGAAAAACGTTAAATCAATTAATTATAAGTTCTTTCGATTCGAAATATAAGAGAAGAAAAAGGTTAAATCAATTAATTATAAGTTCTTTCAATTGACATGTGCACAAACTAAATTTGATTTAAAAACTATAAATTATTTTATCTTATTTTCTTTTCGTATGAAAAAAAATTATCCACACAAAAGCTAGCTAAAAGCATGGGCAGGACCACAACCAACCCATTCACAATGAAATGTCTTCATATTTACAAGGACTGGATGCGAGACAGATATACAAAAATACCATTTCCTTATCCAACTTAGACATGACTGGATATTAATGTTTTCAGCGCACTAAATCTTTACGTTCCGCAAAAGGTATTTTGGAGGGCAGAAAAGTGGACCCACTAGACTCAGCCAGTAGCATAAATCATAAACACATCCCACCAACATCACTGCCTGCAAACAAGCAGTTGTCCCTGAAACTCGTGAGAAGTAATTATATCATCTGGTTCAAACTGATTTCATCGCACATTACTCCATTTCTTTATGATTCGACTTTTATACCGTGATTCTAGTACCCAAGAGGGTATAAAACTTTTCGTTGCCTCTGGTAAATATGATAATGGAAAAGCTCAATTCAGTTAAAATATACAAATACAAAATAGGCCCAAAAAGTAAACGTTTAATCGCTGTTTAGCGATTCGAATGATGCATGATGAGACAAATATGCGCAGAAAGAAACATCCTCAAAAGTAAAACAAATATATCCAATATAGTAATGATAGAAAGCCTCACTAGCCATGGCTACCAAAGCTATCACGGTTATCATGCTGCCACCCATAACCCTGACCATCATGACCATGCTCCCCAGCATAGTAGTTCTGTTTCAAATGTGACATGTTGGGTGGAGGCGGAGGTGGTGGTGGAAGGGGCATGGGCTGCGGTGCCAATATACCTTTGCCCTCCCTTGGATCCACAACCATACCACCCTGTGCTTGTTCAAAAGGTACACCACCAATTCCTGAATTCCAGGGCTGGGGATAATTTCCTGGAAAGTTTGGGCCATTTGGGGCACCTTGTGGGAAACCCAACAATGAACTCTGGTCCGCACCTATATCAGCACCTGAGTCCTGCCTAGGCATATCATACGGAGCAGTATAAAATGGTTGAGCTCGTTCGTTTGGGTAAGGGGGGTAACCAAATGGCAAAGGAGGGTTCAACATAGGGTTTGAAGTAACCAGGGAGGGAACATTGGAAGGTTGAGCAGGGTGCATCGTTGGATACTCAGGAAATGGGGTCTCTGGACCCACTGCTTGTTGCCTGTCAGAAAACTGGGAAGGTTCTTGTAGGGGTTGCTGCATGTCAAAACTTTGTTGATGAAAGCCCTGTTGTCCACCTCCAACAGAGCCAGACATGGTGTCTGAAGGGTGTTGTTGACCGTAATATGGTGGCTTTGGCTGCAGGGTTTGCCTTGAAGGTGGTTGCTCTCTAGGTGTCTGTCTACGAGATTTTTCTTCCAGATCATGTTGCTGGGAATTTGAACCAGGAGAAAAAACTGGTCTTTGAGGACCTCTAGCAGTGGAATCTGAAGCTGTAGATTGCCTAACACTCTGTGCCTCTGACTCATTTCCATCTTCTTTATCAGCATTGGGTCGCAGAAGGTTGGCATGGCTGTCTTGGATATGAGATTCAAAATCAGCTTTCTTTAAGAAAGATTTGAGACAATGAGGAGCAGCACAGATGAGGATTCCTTCCATCATTTTGATTGTTTGAATCTTCTGGATTCTTTCATCACACCTGTTTCCCAAGAATGTCGAAAAACATAATTTACATAACCATATGATATTAAAAAGGTAGAGAACTTTTATACATGGTAACTATCAATTGAAAACAAATTCCCTGGTTAGTAAGGTCTGTTATAAAGAGACATACCAAGAAAGCTTCAGCCTTTGGGTAAAAGCACTTGTATGGTTTTATATCCAACATGCCCCCTCACACTAAGGTCGATCCTGACATTTTATGAACCTATGGCGAAATAATAAATAAGGACCCCTAATATATTTTTTGTAACTACTGTAATTAGAACCTTGCAGGACTCCAAAGTAACCTAAAAACTTTGGACCTGTAGACTAGTTATGAAATTTATCTTCGATTCAGAGTTTTATCACACTTCAAAGCTCTTCGTAAAGGCCCTAATGTATAAATATTTTAAAATACAAATACGTATTTCATAATGATATATTTTATTGCATATAAAATATTTTCTGTACTCATCAATACAAAATATTACATGTGAACAGGGTTTAATCAATTTATTAAAAAAGATGAAGTTAAAGCATCATTACAAAATAAAAAAAAAACTATTTTTCTCACATTAAAGTTACGCAACTTTTTCTGGGCCCTTTTCAATCATCGGCCCAGGGTGATCGCCCACACAGGCACGCCAGACTGGCCCTGCCTCACATAAAAGCTCTTGGAACTTGAAGTGTAAACCATACACAATGACTTGTGTTTAGCTCATATTTTCTGTTATTCTGGTACTGTTTCTATTTATAAATAAATAATCTTATATGTGTATTTTACACAAGGAAGAGTAATTTTGTATTTATTTTTCTTTATTTTAATACGGCATTAGTCACCGTGTTATCCTTGTTTTGGATCTGTCCTCGCCATCCTGATTGAAGCTTGTTTGATTTTTTCAGAATTTTTCTCTCTCCTTTAAGGTGGTTTCTCTCTGCACTTCATCTATGACCTTTTTCATTACTCTTGTGCAATCGTAAAATGTGGATTGTACTTCATCTAATACCTCAAGCCAACCTGTTATTTTCAATGAATCTTTTAAATGGTACAAGAATTATCGGAACTCTGGTTATACTACTTCTCTTGCACATATATATACATCTTTTGTTGGCTTCATTGACTCCAATTCTCTTAGTCCTCGGGTTCTAAACTCAGGTGTCACAAATAACATTACTTATAATAAATATTTTTTCTCTTCTATGTCTACCTTCGGTTATTTACCTACCATTATCATGGCTAATGGCTTTAGGATTTCATTTCACGGTGTTCGTACTATTCATTCATACTATTCATCTCCTCCTTCTTTATCTATTAATAATGTTCTTTATGCCCTTGTATCCCTCTTTAACTTATTATCTATTAGTCGTCTCACACATTCCTTTAACTGTGTTATTTCTTTTACCAAAGATTCTATTTGTTTATAGGACAAGAGTTCGGAATAGATAATTAGTATCGAATGTGAATCTTATGGTCTTTATCATCTACAAACATCTGCACATGCTGGCATGGTCAAGGATTCTCCATCTCTCCTTCATGCTCAGCTGGATCATCCTAGTTTTGTCAAGATGCAACAACTTGTTCCAAGTTTGGCTATGTTATCCGGTTTGTCTAGTGAGTTGTCATTTAGGGAAAAACAGTCATAATTCTTTTCCTAGTCATATTTCACAACGTGCTTCGCCTCTTTTTGCTTTAGTTCACTCTAACATTTGGGGATCAAGTCAAGTTAAATCTAATTTAGGATTTTAGTACTTTTGTTATTTTTATTTATGATTATTCAATATGCGCTTGGTTATTTTTAATGAAAAATCATTCTAAAGTTGTTTTCTACATTTCAATCTTTTTATAATGAAATTAAAAATTTGGAGTCTCAAGTGGTATCTTACACAGTGACAATGCTGGTGAGGATCTTTTTTGTTTTAAAGCTTTTATGAAATTATGTGGCGCTCTTGATCAAACTTCATATGTTTCTACACCTCATGACCTTCATCCCTTACCCTTTAAAGTTTTTAGATCTACATGCTTTGTTCATAATTTTTGTCTTGGTTTTGATAAATTATCCACTCAGTAACACAAATGTGTCTTTTTGGAGTTCACTAGATTCTAAAAAACGATATAAATGTTTCTCACACTCTCTTAACTGCTATTTCATTTCTACAAATGTTACCTTCATTAAGTCTTCTTTTCATTTTAAGTCTTTAACTTGTCCACATGTGTCTCGATATGATCAAGTACAGGTAAGTTTTTGTCATCAAAGTTGGTCTTGATGGTACTATTGATCGTCTCAAAGCACGTCTTGTGACTAAAGGTTATACACAAATTTTTGATTTAGACTATAGTGATACGTTTTCTCCAGTGACAAAGATGGCCTCTATTCGCTTATTCATAACCATGGAAGCTCTTCAAAGATGGTCACTTTATCAATTGGATGTTAAAAATGCTTTTCTTAATAGGGATTTGCAAGAAGAAATGTATATGGAGCAACCTCTAGGTTTTGTTGCTTAGGGAGAGTCTTTTAGATTGGTATGTCGTTTTCGCAAATCTTTATATGGCCTCAAGCAATCTCCCAGGACTTGATTCGGAAAATTCAACAGTGTTGTTCAATAGTTTGATATAACTCGCATGAGGCAAATCATTTAGTTTTTTACAGTCACTCAAGTGTTGAGTGTATCTATCTAGTAGTATATGTTGATGACATTATTTTTAAAGACAGTAATCACCATAACATCTCTCAGATAAAACATATATTTGTCACCACTTTCAGACCAAAGATCTTGACAAACTTAGATATTTCTTAGAGATTGAGGTAGCACATTCCAACAATGGTATTGTTCTCTCTCAAAGCAAGTATGTACTGGATATTTTGGAGAAAACTGGATTAATGAATTCAAAATCTATTGACACAACCATGGATCTTAATGTCAAACTCCTACCTAATAAGAGGAAACCTCTTTCAGATTCTGAGAAGTATAGAAGATTAGTTGGAAAATTGAACTATCTTACTATAAATCGTCCTGATATTTCATTTGCAATCAATGTGATGAGTCAATTTATTAATTCCCCACGTGTTAATCATTGATATACAGTCATTTGTATATTGAAGTACATTACAGGTTTTTCTGGAAAATGCTTGCTATATGGTCACAATAATCATATTGAAGTTATATGTTATTCAAATGCTTTGATAGAAGATTCACTTCCGGATCTTGTGTTCTTATTGGTGGTAATTTGATCTCTTGGAAGAGAGAGAAACATATTCTAACAAGATATAGTACTGAAGCAGAATATAGACCTATGGCCTAAGCCACCTGTGAGCTTATTTGGCTTAAACATTTACATAAAGAATTACAATAAGATTGTTCTTCATATTAGTTCAAATCCCATCTTTCATGAAAGGACAAACATTCAGATTGATTGTCATTTCATTCGAGAGAAGATTGTAGTAGGAGACATCAAGACTGAATTTGTTAATTCGAATGATCAGTTAGTAAATATTTTCACTAAATTTTTACTGAGACCTAGAATTGATTATATTTGTAACAAGCTTGGTACATATGATTTATATGTACCAGGTTGAGGGGGAGCGTTGAATGTAACGGACTTAATTCTGTTATTCTGTTACTATTTCTACCTATAAATAAACAACCCTATATATGTATTATACACAATGGAAATTAATCTTATATTTTTTTTCTTTATTTTAATAACATGTTAAAACTCAATTTTCTATTAAAATAAAGGGACCAAAAGTAATCAAACTCTAAGCCAATTGGTCAAAGTTGGTGACACCATGCCATTTACTAAATATTCCAAAACCTTAAGTTATTTAGCAATGGACATACCTCCGGTTCTCAAAATACATGGAAAAAAGTAAATGAATGAATATATAAAGACACATTTTCCATGCATATTTAAGCATTTCTAGTCTATTCCTACACATTGCTTTTGTACACATCATTTACACCTATTCAAGCTGGCAGCGCTTGATTTGTGAGCAATTGTCCCCTTATAAATATACCAATCAAAATAATGCCCCCACCCTATATCATGTACAAATGATGTGTAAGCCGGAGGTGTCTACAAATATTTATGAATGAATACTAAAATCATATTTCCAAAGTAATATCAAATTCATTGAAAATCATGTAATAAAAAGAAAATGTTTAGTACGGTTCAGAAATATAGCTTCACAATGAACCTCTTACTTGAAAATTGAAAGGCATACATAGTTTAACTTCAACTTAGTTAATATGTGAAAAACACCGGTAAAAGGACAAAAGAGGGGAATGGAACCATCTAAAGTATGTACTAAGAAAATATTATGATTCAAAGCGAAGTCCTATATATGGACCCAGAAAAATGAGTTCAAAGGTTAAAACATACAGCAAATATTAAGGAAACATTATGATCCAAAAGCAACCAATGTTCATTGATTTACAATATGAAGATCAGTGAGATAGAAATATTCTTACAGGTAGCACATTGAATCACTTCTAGAACAATCCAGACAAAAGGCGTGCTCACAAGGGCTCTGCATGACCATAAGCACGTTAATTTACAGTAAGCCAACATCAAAATATTTAACTAGTTATAGCACAGTTTCAGCGGATAACTGATTGAGGTACAAATTAGATATGTCATACCACATGTTTCTAAGTTTAAATATTGCAAAATTATGGAGCAATTAATGAAGGTGTTACACATAGGACATAAATGGATAAGAGAGGTTATTTGTGATTGCAAAGTACCTACCAGGTTCAAAGGGGAGTTTTATCTTACTACTATATTACCAACTATGATAGTGAATGATGGATGGTCTTCGAGGGATGAGGTAAAGGTAGAGTACCAAAAATGAGAATGTTAAGATGAATGCATAGCCAACAACCACACAAAACAGGGACAAAATTTGGAATGATTGTGCACAAGATATCAATATAGCACCTACATAGGAAATACTAACATATTCAGTTAAGGTATTTTGAACATGTGCAAATAAGACTACTGGAGTCATTGGTGGGGAGAGGAGATCACTTGGCTTTTAGCCCTATGAAAACGGAGAGAGGGAAACAAGGACATTGTAAGAAATTATTAAAAAGGTTCTATGGTGAATAATATCCTTGCGAATTTGGTTTTTAACTATGACTATTGTTATTGTTATAGCACACGTAGGTTAGAATAGCGCAAACACTATCTAAATTTTAAACATTGACAACCATGTCAACAAACAGGTCTGCTTCTGAGAGCATGCTTTACATCTAGAACTCTACATCAAAACATACTACATAGAAAAAAACAAATGTATTTGGACGCAGTTATCATTAAATGTATTTTTTTATTTCAAAAGCAAATTTAAGATAATAAAGCAATACCATCACTGTAATAACCAGAGTGTCATGAAGAAATGCTAAGAATAAAATCATAAGCCCATTATAGGAATGTACTAAGAGGATAACAACTCTATATAGCACTAAAATAAGAAGCTAACTCCAAATCAGAGGCATATAGGAGCATAAAACTTATATTCCAACGAAAGCTCTGGTCAATAAATCGAATATACATGAAAAAGAATTGAGTTTCCACTTAACAGACATTCAGCATTTAGACAGCATACTCTATTCAATAAATTAATTTTCTCTTTCTTGCATTACACTTTTGCAGAGGATACTGGCTGGAACCATACCAAATAACATTTCAATACACATTTGAAACAAATCCCAAGCAAAAGGTAAACTGGAATCAAACAACTTAGGTCCTGTCATGATTCAAAGCATGTAACAAACAGAAATCTCAATTTAAAAACATGCTACCATGCATAAATAATTACCAGGCGTCCATAAATGGCGACAGGGAAATCACAGCGAACACAGAAATGGACTCGCTCGCCAAGCTGGCGGCGCGACCTACGGCCCAAAGTCTTCACAAGAGAAGTAGCCGTGGCAGCACCGATGCCCTTTGCAACAGGGAGATCAGCAAGAACCAGATGGTCAGGGCAGGCAACTGTAACATTCTCAACAAGTGACTGCTTCACCCCTGCTGACCCCTCAGATGCAGGAGCCCTACTAAGCCGAATCTGAAGCATGTTTCAATCAAAATTCTTCCCCCAACTCACAAAATCTTCCTACCAGGGCTCAGAATCGGGATTAGGGTTATCGCAAAATACGCCTCCTCCTTTAACATAAAAAAAAAAAAAATCAGATTAAACCCTAAAAAATGTGAATGACAAATACGACACACATATATCCAGATACAACAATTAATGCAAAAAAAGAAAAATAAAATAAAATAAATGAGGAAGAGAAATATTATTAGCATTCCACATGTGCTAAGTAAACTGTATATTTAATTTGACATTTATCACATTAATCCATTCAACGTATATAGAAGATCTAAAGGAACCCAGGGGCGTGCAAATTATTTGAAATTAATTAACTACGATACACAAGAATGCGGTGAATTAGTGGAGCATCGAATCTGGCGTTAGCAGGATCAGACGCATTTGTGCTCAAACAGGTTCAAAATCAGGGAAGAAAACACAGGGCACTATTAAACCCTTCTAAACAAAAAGAACAAGGGATTTTGAATGTAAGGACTTTAATTGAGGAAAAAAATTGGTAATTGGAAGTAAGAAGTATCGATTGAGAAACAAACTCGCAGTTGACGAAGCTAGAAGCTTCTTGTGTCGGATTTGCGACGTTCTCGTTCGCGACGCAGAGGCCCTCCAAATCCAAGACACTGATGTGGTTTCTACGGACGAACGTGACACTGCGATTCAGAAAATGGATTAAAGTATTTTATCGGAGGAAATGTGTAATTTGCACCCCAAATTTGTGTAACCAACGAAAACTTAAATGGCAAAAATCAAAGAAAAATTAATAGAGAGTTCTTGTAGAGTTCTATTTAAGTCTTCAGAATTCATGGTTTTTATTTTGCTCTCAGATTTAGAGATTTAATTAATAATAATAATACATGCTTACAAATTAAAATGAATGAAATGTTAATTTTAGAGACTTAAATGAATTTTAAAAAAGTGGTTTTTAAAATTAATATAAATAAATTCATTTAAGTATCGTTTTATACTCGATTATTTATTTTTTATTATCTTTTATTATAAAACCAACGTCAACTTTTATAATTTTGTATATTTTATTAACATGTCAAATAACTTTTTAATAAAATGATGATGTGTCATCATTTTAAAAAAATTCCAATAAAATATTTTTTTATTAATTTTTGCAAAGTGACATCTAATTTTATTTTCTATTTTCATGATTTATCACTGTTTTAATAGTTATTTATTTTATTTTGTGTGATTATGTAATTTTCATTTTTTGTTATTATTTTATCATTATATTTATGGTTACTATATACTTTTTTATTATTTTATTGTTACAAATAATTGTAATATTTTTGTTATAACAACTACGGCTAAAATTATATTTCTTATCATCATTATGAATTATTATTATACTACTAATATTTTAAATGGTGTTGTTAAAATAATTAAAATCATATGGTTCTTATCATTATTTTCATAATTGATATCATTATTACAATGATATTATTATTGTTATTATGTTATTTTTATATTATCATCTTTCAGAACCATTTTTTTAGTATTATTATAGATGTTATATGTAACTACTATTATCAACATTGTAATTATCAACACCATAACTATTTTTACTATTTAAAACTATTGTGATGATCATCAATTACCATCACTTATTATCATCTAGTTTGTGTTATGATTAATGTCAAATGCAACAAAAGTCATTATAAGATGAAATATGGTGATGTATATAATGATAGTTATTTATGTCTTTTTGTATATTGAACATGATAAAACAAGGAATGAATATATATAATGATAATTATCTATGTCTTTTTGTGAATTGAACATGATAAAAGCATTATTGTGGTCATAAAAGAAATGGGAGGGAGGTTTAGGTGGATAGCATGGGTTGTTAAAGTTTGATCAATATGATTGTATAATAGTAATTTATTGAAAATAAGTAAGTTAGAGATTGAAATGTGATTTATCTAACTAAATTTAAAATGTAAAAGAGGTTATATGTCAAGTTCAAAGGATTGTATGTAAAGAAAACATTCTAGTCAATGGTGGAAAAACATAAGTAGCAAAATAATTAATGATCAACAAACTAAGGGGTAAGGAAATGAAATTGGGAATCATGCAATGGGAAGTCATCCCGGATAGGAAATGCATCCTTCTCCCTCTCAAAGCGACTTAGATGGTCTATCGCACCACTCATCTTCTGTATATCTAAATCAAAATTCTAGAGTAGTAGCATGCATTCACCTTATTTATTAACCTGGGTTTGGAGTTTTTTTTTTTTTTTTTGGAAAGGAACTTCAAAGTATCATGATTAATAAAGACAACTACCTTAGATCCTAGAGGTATGATCTAAATTTATTTAATAAAAAATCAATGGCCAATAGTTCTTTCTGAAGGGCTTTCTAAAAGGTCAGAAAGTCATTTATTACAAATGGGTATATAAGATTAAATCAGATGACAATGATCAAATGGAATGATATCATGCTAGATTAGTAATAAAGTGATATGCTAAAAAAGAAGGTATTAGCTTGAGAGAAACGTTCTCTCCAGTTGTTAGATTGATAACAATTAGAGTTGTTTAAGCCTTGTGTGCTGCATTTAATTTACATCTTAAACAACTGTATATAAAAATTACTTTTCTTGAGGAGGAAATATATATGCTCCTACCAAAAGGCTTTAAAGAACAAGAAAACTAGGTTTGTAGGTTGACTAAATCTCTGTATATTTTAAAGTGGAAGCCTAGGTGTTGGTACAATAGATTAGATTTCTTCATTATTAGCCTTGATTACAATAGAATGAGTTCAGACCATTGTACCTATTACAATAGGGCTGATGAGAATGACTTTATCATCTTGTTGTTGTATGTGAATTTCATGTTGGTGGTAGACTCAAACAAAACTCGAATCCAAGATTTTGAGGCACAATTGACTAGGGAGTTCGATACAAAGGACTTGAGATCCCCAAACAAAATTTTAGGAATGCAAATTCATCAAGACAGGATGAAAATATTTGGCTTTCTTAGAAGAATTACTTACTAAAAATTTTGCGACCACTTTAATATGCAATGCAAGCCAATATCTACCTCATTTCCTATTAATTGTAAGTTATCCTTTAGTATGAGTTCTATCAATACAATATAGAGAATAAAAATGTCTCGAGTACTGAATATCAAAGGTGGGAGTCTTATCTATGCCATGATTTATACAAGACAACATTACACAAGTAGTGGGAGTGGTTGGTAGATTCATGTCAAATCCTAATGGAGAGCATTGAAGTGTTATTAAGATAATCCTTAGATACATCAATGGAATCTCATGTGTTGCATTATGTTTCAAAGGATAAGAATTAGTTGTCAAGTTTATGTCAATTCAAATTTGTAGGTGATCTTGATAAAAGGAGTTCTACTACTAGCTATGTGTTTACACCTATAGGAGGGGCAATAAGATGGTTCTCCATGTTACCATATGTTGTAGTTCTATTTTTACAAAAGCTGAGTACATGACAGTTACTTAAGCATGCGAGGAAGTTATCTGGATTCAAAGGTTAATGGAGGAGCTCAAGCACAAGCAACAAAAAGTTTGTTGTATATTGTAAGAGTTAGAGTGCCTTGCATATTATAAGGAATCGTGTCTTTATTCTAGGATAAATAACATAGGTATGTGCTATCACTTTGATTGAGAAGTAGTAGAGAAAGAAAGTGTTCATATGAAAAAGATTCCCATTAATGAAAACATATCAAATGTTATTACAAAGCTAGTTAGCATTTACCAGTTTATATGTATTTAATCCTATTGTGACCTATTGGAAAAATAAGCAATATGGTGACAAAGAATAAAGTGTAGTGTAAATATTTGATTAATTTCATCAAAATCTTCAAGTGGAGAATGTAAGAAGAGAAACCGCACATAAAGGAAAATTTAATTTGGTGTTTATTTTTCTTGTTATAAAATGAACACATTGGTTTATTAATAAGATACACCAAAATCTCTTCATTTTCTTTTTGCTTGAGAGAAACATCATAAGAGGAAATTAGCTTCTCCTTTAAGTTTTTTCTTGTATTTATTCTTTCAATTTCTAAGATAGAGTGTTATTGTTTTCTCTTAGAGTTATAAAGAAAGGTAATGTATTTTTTTCCTTTAATAGAATTACATTATTGTGTATTTGTCTAGTTTATTACTTTTCTCATATTTTTTTAAAGTTTCAAGTTCTTATATTGTTATACGTGAATAAATATCATTATGCCATGGGGAACACACTTGATCATGGTCGTTGTCGGACATGTTCACAATACTCGAAACTTGCAACACCATGTTCATCGCACAACAAATAGTAGAGATAAGGAAGGTGACAACCACATGCATAATACCAAAAGGCTCAACAAAAAATTGGGTTTGGTGGCTTCACAAGATTCGTAGCAATGTCACAACTAACTGCAAACACTGGAGTGTCAGTTATCGTTAAAGCCACCACCTACACCAGGGAGCAACTTCTATTGCTTATGGTGTCACCCGCTATTGTGCGCCTTCAAATGAAAACAAGAGAATGACATCCCAATGATGTTAAAACAAGGAGTCGGGCTTGTATGAAAGGATGATGATGCTCATGAAAACCACCATTACACGAGGGTTTAGTCTTGTTAGGACCACATATACCATGAATACCTAAAGAGAAACTAGTTACAATGTTAAGTTGCATGGTGTGGGGAAGACTACTAATTGAAGGCATGACATGTTGGATTAATTATTTTGTGGACATACATAAAGTAGTAATTAGTCCAAATTAACTTAATTGTCAACATATTATGTAACAATTATTTTTATTATTTATTGGGTTACATAAAATGATATTGTTTATATGTGAATATACATGTGGTTGAGTCAGCTGATAATATGTGGACTGGACTCATTATGAATTAACATAATTAGACGAGTCTCTAAACTTGTCCAAAGTCAGTTATTTTACTTTATCCTATTTAAGAATGAAAACATAGTTACATTTGTTGTTTGACCTTGGGAGCAGTTCTTATAAACTTTTCATTCTCTTTATTCTATGCACACACATAATTGATTTAGGAAGAACATGACCAACAGAGTGATAATTGAAAGTTTCTCTATTTTAGGTTTTAATTATTTTTATTTTTATAATTTGATGTACTCATATGCTATAATCAAACTAAATTAAAAATCCTAAAATTATTATTTCTTTCCATTGGTATAAAGTCAATTTTAGTTTCCATTGGTATAAAGTCAATTTTAGTTTTAATTGTGGTTGTAAAATTCATAAACCCTAAATTGGGTCTTGTCATAAATATTCAAAATAATAATAATAATAATAATAATAATTTTTTGTTGTGTAAATCTTTTCTTTCTTGTTATTCTCCGAAACCACACCTCTTCTATTTCTCACGTTCAGCATGTCATCATCATTTTCTTCTCCTCATCACTCCCGATAAGGGATGGTTTCGATGTGGTGGGATTTCCCGCAAGACGCTTCGAAGGTTGCCCGCAATTGCAAAGGCCATGAGGGCCAATGGGATCAAAGATCCGCTTCACATTACCGTTTTCGTCAGCCTTAATGTGCTCCCCAAACTCAACCACGAGGCATTGGATTTTATCGGCATTCAAGTTGTCAAACATTCTTGCGAGAAAGTTTATCTGGGAGTTTCTCAGAATTTGTTTAGGTTCTTTCTTTAAAACTGTTTTTACTTTATATTTTATTTTTGGTGGGTTTTAATAATGGGTAGTGATTTGCTATTTTAATTTATGGAAATAATAAGTATTTAATGAAAATGATAATATTTATTAGATTAAAAGCATATTAGGTGTACGTGTATTAATTATTATTTTATTTAAAATTTGGAACCTTAAAAGTTTAACTTTAGTATTTAATACCTTTCCGTGATCGTTTCTCTATTTTTTTTTAATGGAACTTTTTTCTTTTTTTTAAAAAAAGTTGTGTTCTTCTCTAGCCTATTTGTGTTATTGGTGATGGTTGATTATATTGTGCAATATTTCATTAAGTATTTATGATGTAAATATATTTTGATAATAATATCGGATATTTCATAGTTGAGAATTTGTTCTTGCGGGATGGATTGTGATAAAATATTAATTTTGTAAATATCGTTGGATGTCTTATATAATTTTAATCTCAACTTCATAATTTTAATTTCACCTTCATGAGTATGTTAAAAATTGTTCTATTAAACAATATTGTTCTTATTGTTGCATTAAGATTTATATTAATAATAAACTTACCGATTGTTTATTTTGAACATAATTCTTGGTGAATCATTTATTATATTCTTAAGGTTTTCAGTATCCTCTCGATATTAGCTTTAAAGATATGATATTATGGTTGAAAGCTCAACAAACACTGTAGATTAATTTGCTATTGTTGATATGTTCTATTCCATCTTTGCCTGTGCAAATAGGTTCCTTGATCAAGTCTGTCACGACCTAAATCATTAAGGGGGACGACGATCCAAAGAGAGAATAATGAAAATAATGGTTTGGATTTAATAGAGATGGATTCGCTATCATAATTTATTAAGGAAAACTATGGAAAAACTAGGAAAGGAAAACTCTGCGGGATAGAGCTGGGTTTAGGAGTCAGTTATGTGTGGGGAAGATATTACTACTCCTACCACAACACTTCTAATCAAATGAGTATTTTCCCCAAAATAGAAAAGAAATTGCAAATAAGAACAAAAAATAATTTATAAATTTAGGGGAGCCGACAATGATTGACCATATTTCTACGTATTTTCATTCATGATGGAAAATCAGGGCTCACGTAGTTCTAAACGAAAGTTATTCATTTGGAAATCCGATATTTTTTTTTGAAAATTTTGTATTTTGTATTTTTTAGAAATTTGAATATTTGATATTAAAAATTGTTATTTGAAAATTTGATTCGCTTATGGGAGTACAAGGAGGTGTGGATGACCGTGCTCAATACTTCTACGAGTTAGATATTTTTATGTATTTTAAGAGAAAAATTTCGTGTTAGATATCGTTTGATGTATATGGTCTTTTGATTATCCAAACAAAATAACCAAACTCGGTCATTTGGATACTTTTTATGCTCTTTCTGTAATTCTTGTTGCATATTTTCCTCTATGTTTTTGTATTTCCCTGTGTTTCTTATTGCGTGTTTCCAGTTATAATTATTTTGTTTGGTAATGATTGGATGGAGGGTCATATGAATGAGGGAAGAATGAATTTTGTAATGCATATGCAAAAAATGAAGCAAAGAAAATAAAGAAAATGGAAACAAATACTATAATACTAAAACATGCGTGAGCACTCACAGATCACTAAATTCTAATGTATCTTCGTTCTTCTTTCATCGAACCTAGAAAAGGAAGAAACAGTCTTTGGCAAACTTTTAAGATCAAGAATTATAATAATATTTGGTTGGTGGCAGAAACACCAAGCAAAGGTTATTGGCTGGAAGAAAAAGTGGCATTTTACTGTCGTGGGGAAGACTTTGAAGGAGACAAGAGAACCCAGTTTAAAGGCTTTTCTTTCTTGCTTCTTAATTTTTCAATTTCTTATTGCTTCTGAATTTTCAATTTCTTTGAGGAATGAGAATTTGCGCTTATGAATCCTCTTTATGTACGTGTGTGTATGGACTCCATAAATTTCCAATTTATGCTTTTTAACCCCTCTCTTCAATCGATTTCACTAAAAAAATTCTATTAATTGAAAACTCCCCTTGTTGGATGAAGATGGGAATTTGGGTCGTGGCCCAATAGTGCAAAAAATTGCTTAAAAATGGGTGAGGGTTTGGCTGAATTTTGTATTCTTTTTTTAAAGAGATAAAACTTTATTATTATTATTATTTTAATTTTTGAAAATTATATAACACATAAAAACGTGAACTATGTCTTTCTTTTTCTAAGATGATAAAAAAACCATAAAAAACTATTATTTTTTTCATGAAAAATAAAATCTAAACTATTTTTTTTCAAAATCTTTTAACACTTTTTTTCTTTTTTTTCACCTGGACGAAATTGGGTGTTCAAAAAGTCGAATGGAACTAACTATGAGGACTGGATGGAACTGATTAAACTATTTCTAGCAATCTCATGTGTTGAGGCTACTCTCACTAAAGATGAGCCTCCTATTCGTACTGATACATTCTTTGTTGAGGAGAAGATGAAATATAACAAATGGGCTTATTCCAACAAGATATGTATGATGACCATGAAGTATAGCACAAAGAAGACCATCAAGGGTAATATTTCAGAAGCCACAAATGCCAATAAACTTTTGGTGGACGTAGGGAACAATTTCAAGAAGTTTAATAGGATTCAAAACTTAAGTTATCTTAGTTTGTTAACTAAGACTAAGTATGATGGTGTTAATAGTGTCCGTGAGTATGCAATGAAGCTCACTAATTGGTACCACAAACTCAAGTTCATGGAGGTTGTTTTAGGGCAGGATTTTTTTGATGTGGCATATACTACATTCTCTTCCTTCTAAGTTTGAGATGAGGAGAAGATGAAATATAATAAATGGGCTTATTCCAACAAGATATGTATGATGACCATGAAGCATAGCACAAAGAAGACCATCAAGGGTAATATTCTAGAAGCCACAAATGCCAATAAACTTTTGGTGGACGTAGGGAATAATTTCATGAAGTTTAATAGGATTCAAAACTCAAGTTGTCTTAGTTTGTTGACTAAGACTAAGCATGATGGTGTTAACAGCATTTATGAGCATGCAATGAAGCTCACTAACGGGTACCACAAACTCAAGTTGATGGAGGTTGTTTTAGGGCAAGATTTTTTTTATGTGACAGATACTATATTCTCTTCCTTCTGAGTTTGAGATGCTCAGGACTTCCTATAATGCTCAAAAAGAAGAATAATATATGAAAAAGGGTAGGTGCCACATTGTTCAATATGCCTCTCATAAGAATGTTATGAAGAAGAATAATTTTTTTTTGAAAAGGTAAGAATACTAAAGTTTCATTCAAGAAGAAAAGTGGTGAAAAGAGTGGGTGTACATCTATTCTTGCAGTTGAAGAGTCATCTGAGATGAAGCCCAAATTCAAAGGCAACTACAAATTTTGAAAACTTTTGGACATAAGCAGATAAGGGCTAATTAACGAAAATGGAGTAATTTTATTCCTTAATTACTAAAAGGGTGCAGAAATTTTTTTATTTACCCAATTGGGTAAGTCATATGACATTGTAGCAATATTAAATAAGGAAGTCGTATGGCACGCTAACTTTTTTAACTACATTGCATTAGTCGTTAGGCAAAGTGGCAAATTTAATTGCAATAATTATAGTCGTGAAACGATCATATAACTTAAATGAAATTTTATATACTAAGGTCGTGTGTAACTGATGTACGACCTCTGTGTAATATTTATAAAAAAAATTGCATAACAGTAGCATGACTCTTTTGTTTTCTTTTATAGTTAATGTCGTGTCTAAGTGTCACAACTTGTGTGTTTCTTTTTTAACTGAGGTTATATTTATGTGAGACAACTTCTTTTGGTGTAATTTAATTAAATTGTGTGCTTGTGGCACAAATAGAACACTACAATATTATGTGTGTGTGTGCGTGTTGCACAAATAGAACATTCACACTTCTACAGTGCAGAGTTGGCTAAAAAGAAAGAGTTGGCTAAAAAAAGAGTTGTCTTAAAGAATAGTGAATGATAATAGTAAATTTATTTCATAATTTTATGTTTTCAAATGTAATAAATAAAATATTGGGTAAGGAAATGAAAATGAAAAATATATTATTAAATTGCAGAATGTCTTTTACAAATTAACATAATTTATTGTCGATGTGGGCAATTACTCCTATTGTGTCCTTCATTCCTACAATAATAATATTTTTTTGGTTTATTGATTGGTTCATCCATTTCATTATGGATACGTATAGTTGTTGGTCTTTCAGATATTTTACGTCTCATATGAGGATCTGGAATGAAATTTGGTCCATTATAAGTATACCAGTATTCCTCATTCTGCAGTGGATGAAATGACATCTGATAGGCTTTATAAATATTCTAGAGACTATAAACTGGATAAACAAACATTAATAACTTGAAGTTACAATAGGAAAAAACTTCAACGATATGAGGACAAGGTAGTCAGAGAGCTTGAAACTCCCACAGTCACACCACCATTCATTCAATCTCACTTTAAAGGACATAGGTCGTCGTCGAAGATAGAGAGAGGCAATCTCCTGAACATCAAATTTTGTATTGTCTTGATTAAATCTCTAGACATGATACGTGGCAGATTGGTGTTGATTTTTCCTCAGGGAAGCAACAATATCTTCAGGGAATTGATGACCACTTGCTATCATAGATGTTACCTTAATATCTCGCTCAACAAACCATTAATTCGTTCTTTGAAAGATTGTCTTAACAAGAGCCCAAATGGGTAAGGATCGTGCTCCCTTCAAGATAGAATTCATGCAGTCAGCTAGATTAGTTGTCATATGGCCATATTGTTTACCTCTATCATAGGCTTGAGTCTATTTTTCTAGTGGTATGTGATCTATCCACAAAGCTACCTGACGGAATTTTGCTCGCAATGCATATAACTTGGCTTGAAGTCTGGGTTGTTTCATTTCATAACCTGGCATATAATGCGATACTTAAATTGCAAAAATTAATAAACTTAGGTAATTACATGTATAAAAAGGAAGTGAAGAGATATACATACCCATCTTAATTAGTTGTCTTTTAAGCTCCGCATTTTTAAACTTCTTATTGAAGTTTGATGTAATGTGGCGGATGCAAAACACTGATTGCAACTCATGTGCTTCCCAAGAAACCTCTTGAGATTGCAATGCTGATAGTATAGCTGAGCCTCAGTCAGTTATGAGGCAGACATTTGGTTGGGGTGTGACATGTGCACACAATAACTGAAAGAACCATATCATGGCCTCCTTTGTTTCTCCTTCAACAATTTCGAAAGCTAATGGACATATGTTGCGGTTTCCATCTTGACTAATTACGGTTAACAAAGTTCCATGATATTTGCCAGTTAAAAAGGTTCCATCAACTTGGACAATGGGCTTGCAATAATCAAAACCTGTCAATATAAGGTTTAAAAGCCCAAAAGACACACTTTAATATGTGACATGAGTTGTCTTCTACACCTTCAACAACAACCGGTGAAGTCACATATTGTACAATTGTTTCGGGAAGACTTTCTTATAAAGCTTGAAACCATCTGGGAAGATAATTATATGAGTCTTCCCAGTTCCCGAATTCCATGGCAAGAGCCTTTTGCTCTACTATCCAAGCTTTTATGTATGTGACACTATAACCATACCGATTTTTTATTTCTGCAATCAAACTTTTCACTGGGATTGAGGGATTTTTCCTTACACAATTGACCACGATTGATGCAATTTGGTGTGAGTCGAGGTTGATGTGATCTTGTGACATTAAAGTTGAGAGACAAGTGTGAGGTGCTTCAATTCTTTTGATCTTCTATTGGTCTCTAATTTTAGAGTAAGATGCTCGAAGTCGCCATTTACAACTGTTGTTATAGTGAATGCAGCTAACAACATATTTGTCTGTCTTTGATTCGACAACCACGAATTTGTATCCTTGCTGAATGTAGAACTGTTTGATTGCAAATATTGTTGAATCTTTGGAATTGAAACACATGTGCTCCTCAAGCTCATATTCCATATTCATTATTGTTGTGGTATTGGAATATGGATGAATTGTGTTTGCAGGCACATCATCTTCCATGTCCATGACATCAGGATTTTCATCTTTTGAGCTAGAATCAATTATCATATCTTTGGATAATTGGTTCTTCCTTAGATATTATACAACTGCCAGCACCGTGAAAATGATCCATAAAATTTGTGATTGAGAACGTATTTCAGTAAGGATACTTTAATATGGAATGAAGAGGAATAAAATGTGATCTGAAGTGATTTAAATGAGCATTATAGTGAATTGAACAAGCACTATGATTTCGTGGATGCATTTATGTATGGTATAAATTTAGGGTACGGAGAAAATAAAAAAAAAAATTTCACAGTCACAGTGTCACTCAATTGGGAATCTTACGCTTGCTTTTTGTAGGTTAATTGTTCAAAAAATTTTTTGGCATTGGACTGTGTAATAAAGTGCTAGGCTAAATCTCACACATGCTTTTGTAGGTTAATTGTTCAGAAGTTTTTGGCACTAGACTGCGGAGTAGACTGTTGTGGTAGTGGCGTGATTGTGAATAGTAAGTAGTCAATTATGAACCCAGGTACAATTATTTTACTGATCAATTTTGGCTTTATTGGTGTATTATTTGAATTCAAAGTTCAATGTATTTTTTTATTGAATTCAAATATAAAGCTTTTTTATTTAAATCATTCAAAAGATTCTCTTTCACTTCACGGTTCCATCACTTCATCTTTTTCATTCACGGTTTCAGCTTCGCTTCAAGGTTCCAATGCACTTCACGGTTCACTTCACCTTCTTCAGAGCATCTTAACCAGTTCAGTTCTTTAGAGCATCTAAACTTCTTCAGAGCATCTTCACTAGTTTAGTTCTTTAGAGCATCTTCCACGTCAAGGTACATCTGATATTTATCATCTCTAAGATAAGATTCAAATTGGTTCAAAATTTTCATTGATTACATCTGTATAAGTTATTATGGACATCATTATATTTGTGTTGAATCTGTTGGACTTGGAGAGTGTTGAACCTTGGTGTGGAGAAATTGGTCCATAGCTTGTTTCCAACGTTGTATTTTCATCTCTCTACTGTTTGTCCATAATTAATTTAGAAGAATTATTAATCATAAATAATAGTATTTATTACAAGATCTTAAACAGACCCAAAACTAGAAGGTTAAAGCCTCCTCAATTGGACCTTGCTTTCAGTATTTTTTTTAATATGTTTATTTTTTTTATACTGTATTTGAAAAGTGGTTGGGATTAAAAGAAGTAAAGAATGATCTTGTTGGGAAGAGTCCCATAGAGTTTGGAATGAGTTGTTGTTATTTATGATGAAGTAAGAACCTTTTTGTTTGAGAGTGAGACGACGATGAAACGTGGGTGCACCTTTTTGCTCCATCTTTCTTTCACGTTATTGGTCTTTTTTTCTCCATCAAATTAAAAACAACTTTTTTTTATATATTAATGGCAATCTTAAAAGAAGTAAAAAATGAATTTTATTTTAACAATTTTAATTCAATATAAATATTATTTTAAAGAAAAATTATTTTTAAAATTTATTATTGAGTAATTATATTTTTAAGAAATTATCAAACAACTTTGTTGATAATATTTTCATAAATATTGTTTTCCTTTTAATTTTTTTCTGTTCCTACATTTCAAAAAATAAAACGTACGCATACATTTCAAAATTGTATTTATGTTAATTAAAATGAAATAACTACCTTTTGTTTTTTAATATAATATATTTAAAAACAAACAATAAACGAATCAAATAAAAGTACTGTCTCTACCAAAATATGTTAATTTTATTAATTTACAATTTAATTAATTGATTTTATAATTTAATTTTTATTCAGTAAATTTGTCATTTAATGGGATATTTGTTTTAATTAATTTCATTAATCATTTAATCCAAATGGACCACAATATACCAATTTGGTCAAAGCTTCAAGTGAAATGCACCTCCTCTTTAATGTATGCACCCCTCTTTAATACATGCATCCCTATTTAATGTTTGACCCCCTCTTTAATGCATGCATCCCCTCTTTAATACTTGCACCCCTCTTTAATGTTTGCACTTTTATTTAATGTTTTCACCCCTCTTTAATACTTGCACCCTAATTTATTGTTTGTACCCCCTCTTTACTACTTGCACCCTTCTTTAATGTATATTTGGACCCTTCTTTACTACTTCACTCCTTTTTTTTAATCTATGCACCCCTTTGACTAGTTACTCCCATTTGAGGATTTTGTAACAATGATATATAATCAACGTCTTCTAGCTGACAAGTCTCTATTGCGCCTTCAACAAAAACACGTTAACAATGATATATAATCAACGTCTTCTAGCTGACAAGTCTCTATTGCGCCTTCAACAAAAACACGTTAGGAAAGTAATTTGGGAGGGTAAAGAAAGATTACTTCGCCCTCGACGACATGCAATTTATTGTATGAAACATAATGATAGACTCGATGATCGTGTAAAAAACTTAATTCATCATGCTGGATTCAGACAGTTCCTGACACTAACCTATATTGAGATTAATCATCACTTGATTGCTGCCTTAGTTGAGAGGTAGAGAACTGAAACACACACATTTCATCTACCACTTGGAGAGGCAACAGTCACGTTAGAAGATGTGGTTGTCCAGCTCGGTCTTCCTATCGATGGAGAACCGATAACTGGTGTCAGTAGCGGTAACCTTGTTACTTTATGTGACCACCTTTTAGGTTTTGTGCTACCTGAAACAGTATATAAGGGAAATAACATAAAATTATCTTGGCTTAACAATGAATTTCAGGACCTTCACCATGATGCTAACGATGTTATGGTAGCACAACATGCACGAGCCCACATCTTGACATTAATTGGAAGTTTATTAATGCCAGATACATGAGGCAGCAGAGTCGATCTGATGCATCTTTTACTTTTGAGTGACCTAGATAACGTTTCAAATTACAGTTTGGGGTCAGGTGTTTTGGCATGCCTCTACGTGCTCTTGACCGTGGAGTCGATTTTAATCAGGAGAATATCGGTGGATGCACGCTACTTCTCCAATGTTGGGCATGGGACCACATCACATGCCTTTCTCCTCCAGTTCAGAGACTTAGTGATGTTGATGTTACTAATGGCCTTGTTTTTCCGTTAGTGAAAAGGTAATTTAAATTATGTTTATGCATGATTTACAAAATTCATCAATTGTGAATTCTTTATGAATAACATTTTTTTTCATTGAAGGTGGTCTATCGTGGTGCAACACAGAATTAATACATCCACCACCATGGTTCCTCAGTTACGAAAAACATTGGATCAACTCCAACCAAAAGAGGTTTTTCCTTTCAACTAGCCACACTTTCATTATACATTTTGCCATAATATACTATTTAGTATAGCTAATGTCATCTATTATTACAATTCTTGTGGACTCTGTATTGTTACAATGAATTGAGTCATCTGAATAACCATGCAAATTTCTCCTGTAAGTCAGGTCGTAGTTCCTCTTATATGTTTTGCAGCAGTAGAACTACATCAAGTTGATCGAGTGATGAGATAATTTGGGTTTCGTCAAAATATTCCAAACGACCCCTTAAATCTGGATTAGCTACACAAGGAGGACATGAGGGGTAGAACTAATCAATATTGGCCACAATATCATGTAACTAGGATACAAATATGGAATGAGCGTTATAACTGTGTAATTCAAGGCATTCAATTCCCCAAAAATGGTCACTTGCGTGATAATACCCCTTACATGCAATGGTATATTAGACATTCTATTCGATACATTATGCCACCTCAACCTTCTTGTTGGAAACTGTTTTGGCTGAAATACAAGAGGGGGGGTGAATTGGATTTCAAAACTTTTTGAAACAATTTGATATTTTTCAGTAAAATGCAATTCTGTTTCACAGACTGGATCTTTATTTG
>Ga0099825_1002103_pt1 | contig 26252 bp, 11 predicted proteins | sample SiratroredBW_FD_76838 | JGI IMG/M metagenome (GOLD analysis project Ga0099825, IMG submission 76838) | Root nodule microbial communities of legume samples collected from California, USA - Siratro red BW | ecosystem: Host-associated > Plants > Roots > Nodule | place: USA: California | collected... | reverse complement strand
TAAGTACTTGCATTGCTCTTACTCAAGTTTAAGTGAAAATATCATTTTCAAAACGTTTTATAACGCACTACTTCATAAAAATTAGGTGGGTGGGGATGTTGTGCTGGTGTGCGGTGGAAGGGTGCGCGCGGTGGTGGGGGGGGGGAGGGGGGGGGGGGGGGGTAACAACGGTGATAAGTATAGAAATATCATATTTGTGATATAGCAATCAATTGGGATATTTGGTTATTTATGTATAGGCATTCTGTTATATGTATATCCGGTAGAAAATAATTAAGATTACAAATCAGGTTATTTATATTAGGAAATGATTACTATAATTCTGCACAATAAATTATATTATAAAAAACTTGTATCATTTACAAAATAAATCACTAAACTATTTCTTATTATTACAAAAATAAAATATTGTTTGATTTTGAAAGCTCAATGATATTTTATAATAAACCTTAAACTCTAAATAATCTGATATTTACGAAGTTATCACAACATTTAAATTCTATCTAAACTTTTCAATATGATTTATTATTTATTTATTTATGTTTAATATTTTATTTATTTCTCATTTATTTATTTGAAAATATTCATTTTAAGATCTATTTTTTATTTACATATTTTAAATATCTTATATGTAATATTTTATATTGTATATTATGTCATACATTATATTATATTATATTATATATTAATTGAATTGGGTATTTACACGTCAATTATAATTTTGAAATTCTAAATTTTAAAATTGCATTGTTTTATTAGTTTTAAAACAAAAAATTCTTTACTCTTGGATACTAGAAAGACTAATCAAAACTAAAACTTTTGTGATTTCTGAAATGTTTAAAGAGTTCAAATCTTATCTAAACTTTTTTTTATATATTTATCTATACTTATTTGTCTTTATTTATTTATTATATATTATTATATACTATATTATATTATATATTAGACATTATATTATATTACAATATATTATGTATGAATATAAATTTTATATTTATAGTCCATCAGACTTCGTAATTCAAAATATTAAAATAATATTACTTTAATAATTTTATAAAAATAAATTATTTAATTTTAGAGAATGAAAAAGTCTTTTCACTCTGAAAATAATGTAGCATATATCAAGTCGTCACAACGTTTTAAATTCTATATAAATTTCTTTCGGTAGTGTTTAAAATGTATTATTATTAATTTATTTAAATTTAATATTTTATTTATTATTTATTTATTTGTAAATATTCATTTTAATATCTTTCTCTTTTATATTTATATAACTTAAGCATATTATTTATTATAGATTACAAATTATATATTATATTGTATTATAAGTTAATTCAATTGGATATTTACACGTCGATTAGACTTTTAACATTTGAAAACTAAAAATTCTATTGTTTTATTAATTTTACGAAATTAATTATTTAATCTTGGACACTCAAAACTTTGATGGAAGACTTAATTATTTAATCTTGCACACTCAAAACTTTGATGGAAGACGAAATGTTTTTTGATTTTCGAATGTGTTTTTTCAAATCCTATCTAAACTTCTTTTTGTATATTTATTTATTTTGTTTATAAATTTTAATTATAATATTTGTTCCTTTTATATTTTAAATACTATATATTTTTGTATTATACAGTTAAAATAGCCCTCGATACGTTAATAAAAAGGCTGACATGTTCTCGGCCGCTAATGTAGAATCTAGTTGGTCACTATTTTTGTGAATTTAACTTTATTTGATAAAAAGTAAGATTTTCCTTGTTTTACACTTTTGCTCTAACAAAACAAAAAACATAACTAATTAATATGTGTTAGAACAATTTTTACTATAAATAACTAAGAATTTTAGAAAAAAATATATTTTTTATTTTATCAAGAATCTCTAAATTTTTTATATATGAAAATTAACTTTGGTATCAAAGTATCTTTTTGTAAATATTCTCTCCTTATCCAATAAGAAGAATTATTATAACCTTCAAATTTGGCAAGAATAATATATTATATATGAATTTTTCCATAATTTAAAATATTAAAGTAATATTATTTTAATAATTTTACAAATATTTAATGGGAGATGATAAAGTCTTTTCACAATAACCGATCTCTCATTTATTAAGTCGTCACAATGTTTAAAATTCTTCTTAAACTTTTTTTTTAAATGCTCCTAATACTTTATTATTTATTTATTTATTTATATTTAAGATTTTATTTATTTATTATTTATTATTTATTATTTATATTTTGTAAATATTTATTTTAATATTTATTTATTTTTTACATATTTTAAATATATTATATATTATTTTATATATTACAGACTCTAGATTCTAGATTATAAATTATATATTATATATTATATTATATATTAATTGAATTGAGCATTATCAGACCTTTGAAGTTCGAAATTAGAAAAGTTTATTGTTTTATTAAATTTTTAAAAAAAATCTTTAGTCTTTTGAACACTAGATGATAGAAGGATAATAGTTTTGTGATTTCCGACATACTCCAAACGTTTCAAATTCTGTTTAAATTTCTTTTTATATATGCATTTATACTATTTATTTATATTTATTCATTCATTCATGAATTTTAATTTTAATATCTATATTTTTAATATTTTAAATATTATATATATATATATATATATATCATATATTATATATACTACTATATATCATATTGTATTATATTATATATTATATAATATATTATACTACATTATATTATATATAAATGTTGTATTTACACTTTCCAAGTTCAAAATATTAAAATAACATTATTTTAATAATTTTATTAAAATGAATTATTTACCTAAAAAAATTTTCACTCAATCAATTATTGGTATGTACCAAGTCATTACAATGTCTCAAATCCTCTCCTATTTAAACTTCTCTCCGAAGTATTTAGAATGTTTTGTTATTTATATTTAAGATTTTATTTATTTATTTATTTGTAAATATTTATTTTAGTGTCTATTTTTTTTATTTGCATGTATATTCTTCATATGTTTTTAGTATCTCACTTTTAAAACCTTTTTTCACACAAGTTTTGCACTTGGCCTTTTATTTATTCCCTATCTTCAATTAATTAATTTTCTTTTCATTTGTTGTTATGTAATTATGTAATGTAAAATTTTATCCTAACAACTCAAATAATCCAAGAGGCGGTTCTAAGCAAATCCTTTGAGTGTTGGATAATTTGTCTGATTTTTAAAATATCTAGAATTATATGTTAAAACTAGAATCGAATGAAATCTCTAATTCAAACTAGGTTGAAGGATAGACCATTTAAAATGGTTATTACATGGATGGATATGAATAACTTCTATATAGAATTTTCTCAATTCAACTGGTGAAATGTATGAAATCTTAGTTAATCCCTCTACTATCACTCATACTCATATTTCTTCTTATTATAACTTGGCAAAAAAATGACATAACATTACTAATACCCCCTTCGCATGCATAATTACCTTGCATAGGTTATACATGATAAGTCCATAAATTAAATGCGAATTTTCAAGAAGACGTGATATAAATTATATTAGATTAACAAAGGTGAAAGCTTGAGAAACCTAACTACAAGTGTTGAATAAACCAAACATCAAATAACCAAAATTAAAACACCAAATTATATAGTTAATTCCATGAAAGAACTAATTAAGGAGGCAACACTTTAGAAATGATTATGTGCAATCCACAAGAATATTTTACTACATTTGGATGTCATCCAAAAACAATTGCATACACACATTAAATTGTCTTAACACTATTATGAATCAAAACCATTTGAATAGATAAAAGATTTGCTAGATTCTTAGAATATAAAATTCATCATATGAAGCATTCCCTTACGCTTTAACAAAAAACAAATGGAACCAATCCACCTTAAAATTTATATGCTTTCAAAATTCGCAAAAACTTGAGGTTTAAATTAAGAGCAGATGTTAATAACAACTACATTAGTCAAAATCACTCAAGGTAAACAACCAGAGGATCACAAATACGAATAAATTATTACAGTGTTGTACTTATACATTAGGGAAAAGACATGGAATTAAGTTCCTCTAGACAGATTGCACAGATTTGAACAAAATACCCAGATTATAAGCTATCATGCAATATGATATATACAAGTCTTGAGTCATCCTGAAAAAGGATAAATTCATGAAACGATCTCCTAACTAAATTCCAAATAATATGATATGATTTTCACATCAAAAGTAAGAATTTTCATAATAAGAACTAGTGAAGTACCACAAATATGCACAACATCATGTCTTCCTTATAAGATTTACTAAAAGTGTGTATTATTCTACACACACAACTTTATTTGTAATCACAGAATAAAGTGATTAATGATATAGTATATGAGAATCTCTAGCTAATAGCTAGATCTTTGTTTTTCCTATTTACATAATTGATAGGATATGATATGATAATCCACATTAAATCTAATACTTTAACTAAAATGGAAAGTTACATGGAAAATTGGTGTGAGAAAGGGGTCTCTAAAAACATATTCATAAACGAACAATGTGACAACCACACAGTTTATACACACAATCAACATCAATCAGGCATAAGAAGAGTATAGTAATACAAAAAAAAAAATGAAAGATGATGGTTGTTATATAAAACTTTACAATTATACCGGGAAAACTCTAAACAAAAATGTTATTTTAGTGGTAGAAATGATTTTTCTTGTTTTTATCTAAATCATGATAGCGATGCCATAACATGTTAAAAGCACTATTTTAGCTCTTATTGAAAAAAAATACTGCTATTAAAGTCCTGTAGTGGTCCAGCGATGCTTCACCGTCTTAATCATCTAAAAATCTTACAAAATTTTACTATTATATAACTTCTTTGAGCATTCCTTAATGCTAGACCACAGCTAAACTATTAAATAGAAATGTTGTTCAACTCATAACCTATTAAAACAAAGAGAAAAAAAAAACTTATAGTGTTCAGTGTTTAAGAAAATTTTGCACTCAATTATCCTAAAAATACATATAATTTCATTCCACCCATCAAGATGAGAAAAATCTAAATTGTCTAACATATTCATATATCTAAGGCTTATTTATAAAGGTAAGGTAATGATACACTTAGCATTTGACTAAAGGAAACTACAATTAAAAAATCATTAATAATAAAAATAGAATATACGCAGATGGTAGTTTCATAATAAACTTGCTTTACAAATATCAAAGAGGAAAAACTTTAAGCAATAAGCTATAAATGTCAGTGTTTACACAAGCAATAATAATATAAATATGCAGGTTTAATCCATTCATGGCCTTAATGCCACTACTAGAATTCATATTCAATTTAGAAAAACTATTATCAACTCAAAATGAACAAAACTAAATACACTTACTAAAAACATAAGCAAAATACTCCATTCTAACAACCAAATCAAGCTATAGGCATACATGAAAATTTACAAACCCCCTTTATAAAGTAACGATAAATCTCTCAATAATATTATAACTACATTTCTTTCTCCATGAAATATTGCCTCTAAATCATCACTTCACAAAATCACACTCAGAACCATAAAACAAGATTTAGTTCCATATTTACTTTTTATTTCACACATAATCAGAACAAACCAAATTTTCCAACCAAACAACCAAAACTCGAAAACATAGCACACAACACACATTTACTATTCATTATTTTTATTTTCAACACAAAATGTCCCAGATATAGCATTCCAGTTCCCCTTAAACATTTAATATAAGGAAATGTTTCACATTAAAACCCAACACATGTCTAATATCATGTTACACAAAAAATATAATTAATCATCCAAAACATATCCTTCAATTTGTAGATCAAACTAGTAGGATTAAAATAGAAAATCATCTTGCTTTAGTCATGAGTGTGCACCCTCCCAACTTTATCAAGATTCTTTTCTTTCTTAATACCTTCATCTTCATGTACAACAATCATTTTATACTCAAACATAACAAAGTTTAGAAAGAAAAAAATCCTCGCTTAACATTCAACTAGACACATTTTAACTACTTCTTAAAACTATATTTTTAAATAAACATTAACAAGCAAAAGAACCACAACAAACCCACTACCCTCTAGTCATCCTAAGAACGAACTACTCTGATACCATAAATGTAACATTCCTAAATTTTACCCTCTAAACGGTAATATGCAGATAATTAATAAATATAATATATACATATCACATTCAAAAGTAGTTCAAAATATAAACCTCTTCATAGGGGTTTTACATTTACAATACAAAACAAAGGTAAAACATGCATAAAAAAAAGTGGATTATGTGTTTCATCAACTCATGAAGAAGTCTCAATACCTGTCAAATTCTTTGTTCAGGTGTAACACATGATCATAGTAAATTTAAAAACAAAAAGAACATATCAAACAAAAGGGTAAGCTAGAGACTTTAAAATGCAAAATAATCTCATATAACACTCAACCATTTTCATTTCTATACATCATTCTACCACAACTCAGGCACTCATCAATCATCTCATACATCACTCTAGCATTTTCATTTCTATACAATAACACATGTTATACATACATCAACTCATATATAAAAACACTTGACTCTACTTCCAAAAGACTCGTGCTTTGAATAGACCCAGAGGTTTGCACCTATCATACTACTCCAAACTGTGAATCCACACAATACCCAAATCAGTGAATCAACAATCATGTATGACATATTTAGTCCACCTGAGTCTGTTATGACCAGTTATATTTCAAACTATAGCCACTCAGTCCAAACCTCCATTGACTCTAGCCACCAAGTAATATTCATCTATGTGATTCCAATATACTAATGGAGTTTAGATACCTTCTTCTAGGTGAATCCCAAGACAATGCACAATCCTAGACATCTCAACACAAGTATCTCCTTTCCTGAAGATACTATATCTCAATAACAAACCATAACATCTCAATATAATGCCATAAATTATTTATAATAAAACTAAAACGCACTATCAAAACAATTCAAGTTTAGTTTAATGACCAATTTCAAATATCCATACAATATCAATCGTCATCCTGTCACATACCATGACTCTATCAACATCAAATTCTCCAATACATCGAAACTATACAAATCAAGTTTAAGAATTTAATTTCAAATAATTCAACCACAGACCCTACAAGAGAAATTTGGAACTGGTGACTACGTCACCCTAACATTTGGGTCATCTACCATAAAGTTCTATTGAAAAATAAAATTATCAATTAATAAAACATGTAACTACCTTCCCTTACCTGTTTAAGAGGAGAATAATCTACAAAAGAATCCAAGAAAACTTGCAAGGATAACTTAACCTACAACATACAATTATGATTAATGATTTAAACCTACCCTAAGGATCCAAAACGAGTAAAGATGATCCTTAATGCCACTAAAACTACATGCAAGAAAGTGCACACAAAGTTTTTTTTTTTTTTTGAATAGGGTGTTAGCACCAGTGGGTTGTTGTGATGATTTGATGAAGCCAACCAAGTGAAGAAGTTCAAGACCATATGATCATATGTGGAATGCATGAAGATTTCATGAAGATTAAAGAGCTTGGTCTAAAACCTAGGATTGTGTATTGTGGGGTAAGTTTGAGTTCAAATTGGTGATGCATGCGGTCTTAATCAAGGATAAGCTCCATAAGTATTTTTTGAATTAAAAAAAGATTTGAGAAGTCATTAAAATCAGAAATTACATTTTGATTAACTATTTTAAGTAAATCTAGAAAAACAATCGACTGTTTGCCAAAACAATCGATTGAATTTTTAAGACAGTTGTCCATAAATATTTGGCGCGGTTTTTGAAAACATTATTGAAAATCATTCTAAACATTTTTTTGAGCAAGAACATTGTGTTTTCCAAGAGAGAAAAAGCGCCTTCATGTCTAGTGATCAAGATCAATCAATCATTTTCATCAAGAATTGTTTCTCGAACACTGGAGCTTTGAGCTGACTGAGACAGTTTCATCACTGATCTGATCATCAGACTAAGCCTTCTATACCATTTCTTTATTACTTTTGTAATCTGTTGTATAGAAGTGCTAGCTTTGCTGAGTCTGTGATAATTCTTTTAATGTATTGAAGTTTATTATGTTGTGAGTTACCTGGGTTGGTAATTTTGTTTGTACAGTGAGTTCTGTACAGGTTGTAACTTGTTGAGGGGATTAGCAAGGGGTTTTCTGGAATATACAATGGAGTCTGTATAGTTCTGGGTTCTGTTGTAGGTTCAGCAGATTGTGTTCTGTGGGGAGCAGTGTTTACTTGCAGGTAGCAAGTGGTTGTTTTTCTGTAAATTGATCTAGTTTGATCTTTTTATAGTGGAAATCCTTACTGTGGAGTAAGGGATTGGACGTAGCCCTTGTGGAAGGGTGAACCAGGATAAATCTGTTGTGTCCTGAATCTCTCTTGCTCTCTCTTGACTGTTCTTGTTAAATCTTGTTGTGTTTCTTGAATTTTCAGAATCGGCTGAATCTTGCTAATTGAATAATTTCATCAACTTTCTGAAAACATTTTTAGTAACTTCTAAAAACATATAATTGACATTCTTAATTATATAGAAATAATAAATTCTTTTCCAAATGCATATAGAGCATATAAAATAATGTTAACAATTTCAGTATCAATTGTTTCAGCTGAAAGAAGTTTTTCAAAACTTAAACTAATAAAATCTTATTTAAGATCAACAATGTCTCAACAAATATTAAATGGATTAACTTTATTATTTATTGAATAAAATTTTTTAAATAAAATTAATTATGATAATTTAATAGATAATTTTGCATTACAAAAAGTTCAAAAATAAATTTTAAATAAAAATATCATAATTTTAATTATTTTATTAATTTAAAAAATATCTTCTTTTTAATTTGCTTTAAGCCTTCTAAAACCTTTAGCCCTACTAGTTAGGACAACATGTTAAGGAAATAAAATCAAACCAGTGTTACAATAAAGCTATCAAATTTCAAATTTCATTGTAACCGACAAGAAAGAATAAAGAAGTAATATTCAGAATCAATTTAAAATAATTGTTTTGTAATCTACGTACGAAATATATATAGGGTAAATAATATGAATAAGAATAACATTCAGTTTTTACATGTAATCATAATCCAAAACAATGTTCACGAAGATAAGATGGTGTCCATATTGCTTAACTTTACACAACCTTCTGTGTGCTTATTTCTTTCTAAATTGAACTTGGAAAGAATGATAGCTCATTCTTGTTCAAAATCATGTCAAGCTCAGAACACGTGAATAATATTTGTTCCAAAATTTAGCAGAAATGTGCCATATGCAAAAGCGTGCTTTGTGAATGGCCTTTCAAGAGCAATTGCTTGGGCCATCTGTGGATCTTGTTCTGTAATGATTATGGATGGAGGCTTAATTAAAGTTTGTACGAAGAAAAAACGCTACATGAGATTACTTATTAAAAAGTGAAATTTGTTTCCAAATTTAAGAAAAAAAAAAGGACGTATACTTATGTAATAGAAAATATATTATTAAAACAAAAGAATATATCTAAACAAAATAGAAGGAGACAATCAAATTTACAACTTATTGCCCATATAGCATCATGTTTTAAAAAAATCTGTTGCAGAATAATTTAAATGATTTTCTACAGTAGAAGAATATATATATATATATTTCAAATAAACCATTTTTATGAATATAATTAAGAAATTACATTACCTCTTTATCTCTTAACAGCAACTGGATTGATGGAAGAGTTTGGTTGCCGGGAGAATTTTTTTTGAAGGCATAAATACAGTTTTATTTACTGCTCAAAATCTTTCCTTATAAAGTTTAATTGCATATTTAGTTTCTCAATTTAAAATTAAACAATTTTAATTTAGTGCTCATCTATAATCCAAATTCTAACAGAAAGATGTTAATATATACCTTTTTGTGATAAATTTGTTAATTATTTATTAACTTAATATATTAATAGCCATGTTTAATAATAAATTTAACATAAGTTATTCCTAAAAAAGTGGACTAGTAATTATATTATATATTTTAATATATGAAAATACTTAATTTTAGAAAATTAGAGGATTAAATGAGTTATTAAAACCTTATAAAGATTTGGACTATTTGCCAACCAAGTGCAAGGACTCTGCCAGTGATCAATCACCTAGGTCAGCAAGATGTCCTGTAGGTCTTATTACTTAGTTTAAGTTCAAAGTTATCTCTCTGACAATACAACATCTTTCTGTAAGTCTTTCTCTTCATTGCTTATCTTGGGGTCAAAGTTATTTCTCTGACAACAGAGTATCTTTTCGTTACGTCTTCTTCCCACTCTGAGAAAAAGAGGTTATAATGATTACAAAACATTTAATATTGAGTGTCTCAACATTTTTTCTCTGACAAAAAGTAAGAAAATCATTATTACACAGATACTGTTATATATAGCAAAGAGTCAAAGGAGAAAAAGATACATCTAGTCCAATATATTATGAATCTATGATATTTAATAACAAAACTGACTTTAACATCAAAGTATCTTTTGTATTTGTACCTCTTCTCTTATAGCAGGGATTGAAGATTACAAACTAAAAAACTTTTAAAATTGAAAAATGCTAGTTTGACACCACTATTCACTTATACTCTTATTTGACACTATATTTTATTAATAAAATATTATATATGAATAAAATAATAATATATATTAATGTTAAATAGTGCCAAAGATGAATAGTAGTATCAAAATATCATCATTCGTTAAAATTGATATTTAAAAAGAATTATTTCCATCTTAAAAAGATCAATATTAAAATTACAAATTGATAAAACCATGTATACTAAAATGAATTTTAATATTTTTCTATTAATAACATAAAGTGACTTTAGAATTTAGAAAATTGAAAAAGTTCTATTATACGAGTACCGGAACAGGATATGAAGAGTTCTCTAGTTTTGGTTATATAAAAGTGTGAGAAGATTAGAGAAGAAAGAATAACGGTAAGTTATTAAAAGCTAGAATATTGATTTGAGTTTTTCACTATATTTTAATTAATATGTTAATCTCGGTAAACCAAATTATAATCGACTTTTCGACATGACTTATTTTATATCACAAATTCAGGTTTAAAGAGATTGAATAGTCATTATAAATGGTCAATAGATCTAGTAAATAATATTAATGTAGGTTCTTTTGTGATTTTTTTTAAACCAAAAAAACAAACATGAACAGATTTAATTAAGGTAAATAATGTGGAAGTATGGAAAGGATACAGATGGTGGTGGGTACAACTGTCATTATGAACATGGTCATTTTAAGCCCTATTCCCACAGGGCACTTTTTCAACCATTTTCTACCGAGAACTGAGAAAAGTCACTGTTTCTTGTCTTGTCATTTAGCACTTAGCACGGAGAGAGAGAGGGAGAGAAGGTGCCAGCAAGACAACAATTCATAAAGAACCATTTGGTTAGGGTTTTTAGGGTTTTCGGGACATGGGCTCTTAGTAAACAACAATGCAAAAAGGAAAGTTGCGATCTTGATTCCATTATCCTTCATTATTTTATGCTTATACCCATTTTATTTTCTCATTTTTTGCCAAATTGTTTCAATGTTATATTCACGTCCGGATTAATATTGTTATTATTACTGGAGTTGTATTCATAAATAATAAAAAATATGATACAAAATCATAAAATATAATCTTTTTCTATATTATTATTATTATTGGTAGTAAAATAGTTTAGTTTGTTTAATATACACACACATTATTTAAAAATATGTTAGAGCCTAAGGGTTTCTCTCTGATGTTAAAAAATATGTTAATCTATCATCTCGAATAAGTAAAATAGGATTATTTTTAATTTGTGAGTTTGTAGACTCTGTAATCAAAAGTGTAGTGATTTTAATTATTTATATTTACATAAAGTTATATAGCTATTTTGTATAATAGTAATCTGTATTATAAATCTATTATTTTATGAGATTTTTCTTTTAAATTACATTTTCTTGTATTTTAAGACTTTATTTATGGGATTTAAGTCAAATTCTACTTACTTAATGGAAAGTTTAATTCTAATTGTGTGAATATAATTTTGGTTAATTGCTTTTGTTATAAGAAATTACTCAGGAAATATTTTGAAGCAAAAAAATATAGATAATAAAAATAAAATTAAATAGGTAACAGCAAGCTAAATAAACTTTCAATATCAATTTTTTAATAATATCCACGATGAATTTATTCACTTTATAATAATTACGTTAAAAATTGTACTGACATAAATTTGTTTTGTTAACTAATAAAACATTGATTCTTATTATGAATTTATTAATTTTTATAATAATTATTCTAAAAAGCATACTTAACATATTTTTTAATTCTGTAAAATATTTTATAAACATAACATGGAAAATAATTAATTTTTTAATGTATCCATCAAATTGATTGAATTAAATATTTAATAATTAATAGTTTTCTCAAATATAGAATACTAAAATATATTCAAGTAATAATAAATATTTGAAATTTACAAGAAGAATATTAAAATGTTTACATTCCCAACTGTTATATTTATTTTTCTAATTTATTATCATTAGTTTTTTTTATTCACATAAAAAAATTTAATTATGCTATTTTTATTTTTACATATTTGGAATGTAATTAATATTCTTCATACTCATGATAAGTATTCTATAAAAATAATCCAAAATAATGTCATATTTTACAGTAATATTGATTACATTTTCTAATATTACTTATAGCAAATGTTATTTTAGTTTTTTAATATAATTTTAATAACAAAGTTATTACTCTCTTTCATGTGCTTAAATATGAAAGCCACAAATATTGGATCCAAATGTGCTTAAATTTCTAAACATCAAGACAAAGGGTAATCTAAAAAACGGAAATTATCTTTTTATTTTCTACAAAACGAATTAATTTTTATTGTAGTTGTTATAAAATATTTTTCTTTCACTTTTAAAATTTTATTAAAATTTTTAAATAATATATATCAACAATTTGGAATGATCATTTAAATGTTTATTCAATACATAGATAAGAAGTTAATTAATATATTATATAGTAAGACTTAAAAATAAAAACTTGCAACATATAGCAGGAAATTAATTAATAAATTGGTAAAACAAATCGAAAAGGCAGAGTAACTTTTTTGTCCGGTGAGGATCGATTTGATATGATAATAATTATTTTTTGCAAGAGTTTGATGAGTTATTTGATGAAGCTTGTCGAGCAATTAAGTGAAGTGTACGACTGAATTGTCTTTAATTGTGGCTACCCTCCCCACCATTCCTCACCTTACCACATCCCTTCTTTCCTTCTCCCTATTCTTTCTTTCTTGGTAACAGTAATATTTGTATCTTCAGCTGCCAGGCGCCGTTTCCTTTTACTCTCTCTTTCTCTCTCTTCCTTTTTCAAAATCCAGTTTTTACTTACTCTCATCATGCCTCCACTGCCTCATCACTCTTCTCCATAACCATCACACACTAACACTACCAAATTCAAAAAATGGTGAGTACATACACTTGTACACATTTGTCTGCTTAAATTTATTCACCTTTCTTTCCCACACCTCTTTTCAACTTAATTCGCTTCACTCTCCTCACGCAAATTCCAATTGCAAAGGGAAAACAATAATCATGGTGGATGTCCTTTCTTCCTCTCGGCCTTCCTTTCTTCTCTTTCATCTTCCGTTTTCTGTTTATTTCCTCAATTTCTTTTAATTCACTTCATTCCTTCATTCATTCACCCGTGCAGTTCGTTTCGTCCTCCTCTCATACTCCCCGATGGCTTCAAGTCCTCCTCACCGAGAAGTTCTACAACGCTTGCATAATTCACGAGGAGGCAAAGAAGAACGAGAAGAACGTCTATTGCTTGGATTGTTGCATCAGTCTCTGCCCTCACTGTTTGTCCCCTCACCGCTCTCATAGACTCTTGCAGGTACTGTTCACCACGTTACACACAAGATGCAAAAAAACATGAAGAAAATGAATTCTTTAACTCTTGCTTACACCCTTTTTGCAGATTAGAAGATATGTGTATCATGATGTTATAAGGCTGGATGACGCTGCAAAATTAATTGACTGCACTTCAGTTCAAGTAGGTTTTTCTCTTTCTTTTTTCCCTTTAATTTTCATATACGGGTTCAGTTCATTCAGCGTAATTGAGAAAAGCTATCAAGTTTTATTCAACCTAAAGTTTGTGTTCTTATAATGAGTTTCAATTAAGCTAAGAAGAGCAATTTGTTGAGTTAGAACTTCAGTATTTTTTTTCTTTACCTATCATGGGTGTGGGTGGAAGGTGCACAAATGGATGGTTTGGTTTGTGAAATGTTTTGAGGTCTATCACTCACCCACATGGTTATTTTCTCTCTCTACAGTCCTACACAACCAACAGTGCAAAAGTGGTATTTTTAAACCAAAGGCCACAGACAAGGAACTTCAGGGGCTCCGGCAATTTCTGCAGCACCTGTGACAGAAGTCTGCAAGACCCATACCACTTCTGCTCCCTTTCTTGCAAGGTCCTCTTTTATCCCTCCTAATTTCGCTCCCTTACCAACGTTATAATTATTGTTCCATAATATATAATCTATTCCTACCTTTTTTTCTGCATATACTTTTTGCTCTCATGGGTCTTCATGGGTCTTTTCTTTTCTCATTCATATACATGTATTGGTTTTTTCACAGATCAATTATCTCGTCAGAACAACGGGTTCTCTCTCCGGTTACCTCTTCGAGTGCAACTACATGCCCTTACCAGAATCTGGGCTCGACGATGGTCTCATGACCCCTGACTCGGTTCTCGAACCGGCCGGTTCGGCCCGAACCTCGTCAGGTTCGGGAGGGTATGGCGGGGTGGATTGCAGGACCACCTTGGCTTGCACCGCCACCACTGAGATTGTGAGGAAGAAGAGAAGCGGCGGATCTGGTTTCCGGCCACCGTGCAGACCGGCGTGTTCGCCTGTTTCGGAAATCTCGTCGGGTCTGATGAACCGGAGGAAAGGGACTCCCCAGAGGGCCCCGCTGTATTGAAGGAGTTGCGAGAGGGTGATATGAAAAGAAAACCATCTCATGAAAGAAAACAACTTTTTGGTATTTTGTTTATGATTATCAATTATTCTAAATATTATTATTATTATGGTGTTTAAATCGAACTTAATAGAGCTTACAGGGAAGAAAAACCTCGTAGTTTTGTAGATTATGACCCTCTGGTTTGTTGGTGGTATGTATCTATGTTGGAACAGTGTAATGATTTATTTTGAGGTTTATTAGTGCAGTGTTAAAGTAGAATATAATGTGATGGTTTGTGTGGGGGTAACGTTGGAGGGGAAGAGGAAATGGAAAATGTGATATTTGGTTGGATTAGGAGAAGTTGGAATAGTAAAAGTTAGAATGGAATGGTGAGGAGGTGCAGATAGAGGTAATTTTTTGGTTTACTTGAATGAGGAAAAAGCAGAGAGCAGGGTTTTTAAGAGGAAGTGGCTATGTGTTGAGTGTGTCCCACACTAATCTTATGGTAATCCCAGAATAGCAAGGATTGGGTTTGTACTGCACCATAATTTGTCCTATTTTTTTCCTTCTCGTTTCTGCTTCCTAGTGCAGCGTCGTGACAAAATTCAAAGACAGTGGTCTTTAATTTATTGCTATTTGTCCCTATCCCATTGCGCTGCATTTGAGGTGTCCTATGGGAAACTTGCAACTTCTTTAATCAACTCCCAACCATTCGAATCATATACATTAAATGGTGGGGTTTTTTATATGTTTACGTCACCTTAAATATCCTCAGTTTGAGGAAAATAAATGACTCAAATGCTATTTCAGTAAATTCATTTTTTTATTTTACTGAAATTATTAATGCAAAAGTAAATTATTAAAAATGTTAGTTTTATTTTCAAATTTTAAAATATATTATATTAGTTTTTATAGAATAGAATTCTGATTAAGACTATTATAGATAATTATTTTCCAGTGGTCCATATATCATTGTATAGTCGTCGTTCTAATTCGAGATGTTATTGTATTCGACTGATGATTGAAGTACTCCTTTTAGAATCCTAATTTTAGATGTTTGAAGCGTTGAAGTCATTAAATGTAAATGCATTTTAAAAACCAATACTCTTTTCTTTCCTGAAATACTTTGCTCGCCTCATGTTTTAAAATGACGTTTAAATCCAATTTATTATTTAATTAATAATGCAGTTTCTTGTGTCATCAGTAGTGTAATATGTATATACTCTATTTTATTTATATTTTAACTTAATTAAAATTGTATATTAATATAATAATAAGTTAATAAATTTAATTATATATTTTATAATTATGTACTTTAAGCAATATTTTCACAAAAGTATAACTTTCTATATTTTTATGTATAAAATTAATTGGTTGTTGACATTTAACATTTTTGTTAAAAAAATCAACATGAATATTTTTAAAAACAAAAGAATACCATATTAATACTTTAAAATCATAAAGATTAAATATTGTGTTAATTATCTATGATAGATTGAATACTTATCAATAGTTATAGTTGATTAGTAGTCCACTCAACCTTAGTAAAGGTAATATAATCTTTTCTTTTCTTATTAATGTTTTTTTGTTTTATTATATAAAATACTAATATTTTATTGTTTAAAATAACTAATATTTCTACATGTTATATATACAAAAATTCATTGAACGTTATATTGACGATTGAAGCACCTCTATAGAACTTCTGACGAACTCCATGTTAATAACATGAATAGTATATGAAGTAACCGTAAACTTCGATGTATTCTCAGAAATACTTCTTAATTTTCTCAGAAATCTTTCGTGTTTCGTATATTCATTTTCCTTTAAAGGTGAATTAGTAATAATATGTGCATGTTTTTTATCTTTCCAAAACTTTTGAAAATGGCAGTATACATTTTTAGCATTTGCTATAAAAAGACCAAAAACGAGATGAGCACGTGGTTAAACAAAACTAAAGGCAATTATACTAAATATTATATGGATAATAGAAGAATTAATGGATGATAATTGATAAGTGTAATTTGGTTATAGCAATGGTTGCAATGGAAAAGTAAGAGAATATATGGCACCAAATAGGAGAAAGTCTGAAAATGTCTTAATTGCGGGTTGGCAAGTGGAGTCCATTTGACCCACCTTACCTGAGCAAAGGTCACAGCTACTTGTCCTTTTCATGTTCTGGGTAAAAGGGTGACTCTTCATGTATCATATCCCATTGGATATCATATTGGCCTAAAAGCATAAAATGACATAACATCTAAGAACCCTTTATTTAACGTCTTGCATTTCTAGCAACAACTTCGGTTCAATACCCCAAAACCCCTTCCTCGTTATCACATCACTATAAACAATAAAATATATATCTTTTCGGATTCATTTTCCTTTCCTGTCCTACACTACAAGGCTTTATATCAGTTCATTCACTTTTGTCTTATAGTTTCTAATTTTGTCTCTTTCAGCTCAAACTAAGCCCTGATATCCACAATGTCTATCTTTTGGGTTGCTGTTGAGCTGTGGTCTTGGCAATATTCAACTTTCTTAACTATTAATGTATTATTGCTTTTTGGGTGTGTGTGTAATTTGTATTTGTTTCTCCGTTTTCTGTTTGACTGAAATCAGTGAAGTGCTTTCTGGGACGGACAAATTATTATATAGGTGGACATGCACATTCGTTGCCAGTATGAAGAAGTTAGGTTTAAATAATAACAAAAAATTTCCTTGTGCTTTTCACCCTTTGAACTTTGATTCGTAAAAGCGAATTCATGAGGTATTACTGAATACATTAATATTTGATTATCTTGATATCTCTTATAGAGAGGTTTCAGTCCTTATATTTATTCTCATTTGGGTGTAAATTTCTATAGTTTTTAATTCTTTTACTCAGATATAAAGATATATTTTCTATGAACGGTTGATTTATATATACGGTTTTCTGTTAGGATTTCTGTTAGGATTTTAGTTTTCCCCCGAGTTTGGAAATATAAGAATTATAATTTTGTGTAAGGACCGATACTCGAATATTAAAAAATACAAGAAATTTAAACTAAAACCATATGCATTTATAAGATGTATCTTTAATTTTTCATTCACTTAATTTTATTATATGGTTATGCGATTGTTAGATTAAACTTTGTAATATCTCTTTCTGATTTGGTGCTATAGGATAGGCTGTTTCAACCAATGCATAATTCGTATATAATGACCGATGTAACAGATACTGATAATAATGAAAAGAATTTATATGTATCGGCTCACCAAGTACTCTTCCACACGCTTTCATTCAGAGTGGCTTAAAGTTCAAGCAGGTAAAGCAATCGCTTTAGTTCTCAAAGACTTCGAAAAAATTTAATATACTTTAAGCTTCAAAGTCATAAAGACCTCAAAAATATTTAATATGTTCAAGGCCTCAAAGACCTTATAAAATAAAAAATATTTAATTTTAAAATTATACTAACAATTTTAATTAAAAATTTAAATATTTTAACTGACTTTAAGTTTACATTGGTGCTATAAATATTATTTAATGATTTTAAATTTATAATGGTACTATAAATACTATTTAACAAATAATATTCTTGAAACTTTCTTATAATAAATTAATAATATTTTAAAAAAAAATTGAACAGCTAAGGAATCTTTCTCCAACTTGAGCAGTAGATTAATTGAGGAAAAGTTAGTGTTCAGCTCTTTTTGAGTGCATCAATATTAGATAAAAATAATATAAGATTGATCAATTGATCCTAATCTTTTTTTTTATCTTTTATTATTATTTAATTAATCTTAAAATAATTTGTGCATATTCAAGGAAGAAAATTTAGAAGTTATAAGTTATATTTAAAGACATACCAAAGGACAGTATCCAAAGATAATGTATAATAGGAGACTTGAGACTTTACCATCAAGTTTTTTGTCTTAACAATCAGGTTTTATCTTTTTAACTTCAACTTATTTTATATATATTATAATTTTTAATTTTATTTAAAAATATACAAATATGGCAACTAGAAAATTTGAATCAGGTTATTCAAAACTTTAAAAAAAAAAGAGTTAAACTTTTTGTTTAATCACAAAAAGGGGCTATGGATAAATTTATAAAAATAAAAAAATGAATTAGAAAATACAGGTGAGTCTTCTTTGAATGAAAAGTATTTCAAACATGATAATTTGTTTGATCTTAATGGCTTAGATTTATTTTCAGAATTAAATATCTTAAAGAAGATTATAGGATTGGAAAATGATAAACCAATTGACATTCTTAATTATATAAAAAGAATAAAAATATTCTTTTCCAAGTGTATATATAAAATAATGTTAACAATTTTAGTATCACTTGCTTCAGCTGAAAAGAGTCTTTCAAAACTTAAAAACTAATAAAATATTATTTAAGATCAACAATATCTCAACAAAGATTAAACAGATTAACTTTATTGTCTATTGAAAAATATTTTTAAATAAAATTAATTATGATAATTATAATAGATAATTTTGTATCACAAAAAGGTTGAAAAATAAATTTTAGATAAAAATATCATAATTTTAATTATTTTATTAATTTGAAAAATGTCTAATTTTTTATTCGCTTTAGGCTTCTTAAAGCCTTGAGCCGCCACTACACGCCTCCACAAGATCAATACATCTTACTCAACGATAATCATTAAAGGCGTGACATCAACAAGATAACCACAGACAATCATCAAAAGAGACACTATATACAGTAGTTTATATAATATACTAGTAAGTTGGGCCTCCAACCCATTTACTTGATGACCCATCCAAACCCTATAAAAGGGAAGGTAACCCTAAGAAATAAGGTATTGTCACTTTTATCCTACTCACCCTGTATTTTTCGGACTCTTATTGACTTGAGCGTCAGAGTGTATACAAAACCCCCTCCTGGAATTGTGAATATTTGGAGAACTCAGAGTGGATGATGAGACTTTCTGGACTAGCATAGGCGACTGAATAGTATCTGGGAATCAGAGTTAAAGGGAGATTACAAAGATATTGTTATTGTTGGAACTAACCGATTTCTTACAAAAACAAATTTTATATTTAAATAATAAAATATAAAACATATTTTTTATAAGATGGGGAAAATATAAGTCTATTTTCCTTTTGATAAGTTTTTGTTTAAATATACACAAATATGGATATTTTGTTTGATAAATTCATGTTTAGATAAACAATAAATGTACATATTGTTAATTTATTTTGCTGTTGATAGCAAGTATAGCAAATAATAAATAAATTATTTTTTTCAAAAATTTGTGTAATATATAAGAATAGTTAAATTATAATAAAATTGTATTTAAGAACAATTCTATGATTTAGTTTCATATGTAAAAAAATAAAATAATATTTAATACGAAAAAGAATTACTGTTACTTTATCAAATTTTATCCCGCTTTACTTGGACTCACACCGACTTGAGGAAGCGGATGCAGCAATCCCTTCCGGGATCGTGTGAGGAAAGACCTGAAGGGGAGTTATCAAGGCAGCTGAGAATTCTGAAGATACTGTTGTTGTTTGTGGAAGCCGACGGGCCGTCCTCATCACCTTCAGTCCTGCCAGTAGATCCTTCTTCATTTCCACTTTTAACTGCTGAACTTCTCTTTCTAAAAGGGAAACCTCAACTTCATTATCCATCAAAATTTATTCCGCTAATTCAATTTCTATTTCGGACAAGATTACTTCTTTCTTCAGTTGCTCAATGAATATAAAGTTCTTGACAAAATACTACTCCATATTAATGATATTACATGACATACTTTTTAGTTTAAAAGCATAGATAAGCGACTCAGTTTCGGGCATACCAATCTGCCATAAATAAATGAGCTTGAGAATGAATGGCCTTAACTTTCTGTTTCAGTAGTGTCTCTTGATCTCAAAGGAATGTAACAATGTCGATATTACTCACATCCATTTCCCTCATCAACTTATCAAGTTGGATCCCATTTCATTAGACCTTTGCAACATCATCTCCTCCTGAAGCTATAGGTCTGATACTTTTAGCAAACGTGTTCAGCTTGATGGTGATCTCTCCCGCTTAAACGTCTTTATTAGTTACGCGATCAAAACCATTATTGATGTCAGCTAGCATTTTCCCTTTCAAAACTCTGTACATATCAAGCTCTTTCTTTGTCCTATAATTATGTTCTTCCAAATCACTTATGACAGAGTTTGATTCATACAAGCCATGTGAAAGCAAACCATTTTCTGCATGCATCCCTAATACTGTTTCCAGTAAAATACCCATGTGATAGATGTAGCACAGACATAGCACAATCTTTAAAAACTATTTCAGACCATATCTTCTCAAGCCATGGCTGTATCAATTTAGTGGAATATAGACATTGAGACCTATTGCTGCCTTTTTTGAGCATCTAAGTTTGAATTTATCAAATTTGTTAGCTTGAAGGTGCATACATTAACAGAACTGTTCTGGTTTATGCAAGTTACTTTTGAGTTTGTACCTCCATATAGCTTGTATTCTGTTTGCTGCAAGATAAAAACGTAAACCTTTGGCTTGAGCATATTTTAGTAGATTGTCTTTGCCGAGAGGGCCCATTTATGTTGGAGATTATTGTTTGAAATAACCTGGATAAACAAGTTGTGACTGTAATTGGTTTACATATTTTGGCTGCAGGGAAAAAGGTGAGAAAGGCTCCAAAAATCCAATGACGTCAGTGCTTGAAGTTTTTTATACTGTCATATTTTTCCTTTCCTTTCCAACCGAATGCTCGTCATTATGGATTATGCCTTAATCAATAAAAGGGATGCAAAAGGATTATAGCATTTGAAAGTTTATCTCAAAATATTAGACTTGATTATCATGCCTGATGGTTTATTAGTTTTCTTATTTTGTGACCTTGTCATGCAAGCACTTTATTATTTTGAGCATGTTAGTTTAGTGACAATAGGAAGACAAAAGATCCTTTTAGTATTTTTTGGAGTAAATTTTGAAGATTGTGGTATATTACAGAGAGAGATAATGCAGTAAAGTGCATGGAATTGGTACTTATTCATTTTGATAATCGAAGGGAATTCTAGTAAACTCGTTAGATTTAGATTGATGGATGGTCGATTGAAATTTGCATGGAATTGGTATTTATTCATTTTGATAATTGCATCAGTTACTATATAACTAGATTTAGTTGTGAAAAAACCGATTTACTCAATATTGTATGGATAGAGCCATAGAGTGTGAACTGTACAAATTAATAATAACTTTGATGAAATGAATCAAAAATGAAAAGAAGAAGGCTCCGGTGTATAGAGAGGACCTGGCCATTTCTAAAAAAAATCATAGAAACGAAGGAACCACCAATTCATTATATATGGTTTCAAACTATTAAAAAATAAGGTAAAATAATTTATAAACATTCTGTCTTCCGATAGTAATAAGATAGGATGAAGATATCTGCAGCAAACAAAACTGATTTAAAGAACCACAAACTGATAAAAACTTAGACATTTGTTTTTCACAACAAACTAGAGCTTTTGTTCTCTGTATGGTTATTTGAATTGTTGGATATACTGTTAAATATGGTGATTTCATTGACAAGTGTGTTATATGTGTGTATAGAATGTTACATTAGATTCATTGTTCCGCCAAATTGAAAAAGCAAATTTCATGTGTCTAATACTGTGGTTTACCTGTACCACTTAATGCACCAAAAGATATTTTCTTGTTTGCTTCCACCTTTTGAGTAAACAACACATTGGGATTCTTTCTTGGTCTGTTGCACCTTCTTTTTTGCTCTAATATATGTATTTAGAATTCTGTCTTATGTGATAAATTACGGAATGTGAGAGGCATTATGATGAAGCAATGATTAGAGCGTAGAGAGAATAGATTTGTGATTCATATTTTCAAAAATTTTGTTATATGGGATTGACAAATCTTTGGTTTATCGAACTTTTTAAACATTTCTTACACAACAGAGTTAGAATATGAATACAGATCGGTGTAAAGAAAATAAGAGTGAAAAACTTCTTAACTTATATTTTAATTATGATTTAATTTATTATTTTGGGTTACTATTGTTCTATGACACAAACCGTCTTAATAAGCACTAATTATGATGAAATATGGACTCTTAAAAATGAAAGTGTGAAAATAAAAACTGAATTAATAAGAAGTGAAAACTACATTAACATAATAAGTTTCCCATTCATAAAGTAATAATTACCTATTACAATATGATTAATTCAAGAATATGAATTAACATAAAACTTCCATTTAAAAAATGACATAAAACTATTAAAAATAGTATATTAATGTCATAATGGTTAGAATTAAAATATTGTATGTATCAAACTTCCACTACATTTATGGTTTGGTCCAAAAAGTTACAATGTTATGGAAAAGATTTATTTATCTTTATTTTTTTAATTATTTATCCATCATAAGTGTAGTAAGTAATTATTTTTAGTGCTTTCGTTATTTGTTTTAAATATTCATTAAATTTGTAACAACTTTAAACTTCTTTATCAACATATATCCTAAATATGTTCACAAGTTTACAAATACTTGTAATTTAAGAATATTAGAATATTGATAAGTTTTTTTTTTTTAAATATTCATTAACTCTGCAAATACTTGTACTTCAATATATATATCTTAATACATATATCTTTTACATGATTTTTAGGAAATGCACAAAGTATTTTTATTTTTTTTATTTTTTGCTATTAGAAATCATGTTCATATAATAATGTTAAGTTTTTTACTTCATATATTTTCTTGCATATTTTTTAATCCATTTAGGATTCTCAATAAATAAATAAAAATTACATCATCAAATTATAGAAGGAGTAGGTTTTAAGGTAGAGTTTGTTATTGATGTTGTAGAGAAAGTAGCTTTTAAGGAAAAGTTTACATTATGATTCTTCTTATTTATTTAACTTCCTGAAAATTGATCCATTTTAAGTAGTGGTGCACTTTTTTAACTTTTTATATGTTGAAATAAATCATTGAATGCTTATTTAAGTCACAACTTAAGGATATTTTATACATTACTAGAATTATATATATATATATATATATATATATATATACGATGTAAATGTAGTCTAAGACAACTATCATATTTGGCATTAAGGTTAGAATAATCTTGTGTAGAATATTGTGTTGAATTTGTACTTATCAAATTAAAGACTATGTAACCATCAAATCAAAGATCATAAAAAGTTTATGTGATAGTTCTTTCTCAATAAGTGTTTTGCTACATATAAATTTGGTTAGTTATTTCTAATTCAATATTGTTTTAAATATTAGCTTATAAATCTTTTAAAAACATCCATGTATCAAATTTTGATCAAGCTAAATAAGTTTCATGTACTCAACAATATTGTGATATCAAATCATTAGATCTTAAATTATATTAAATTAAATAAATTAATTTGATGGAAGGGGTGATAGATCTAAAGGGGTCAAAGGATTAAAATCATAAACAATTTTAAAAAGAGAATGAGAATTAGTAGAATGAACTACTTTATTGTAAGTAAACACTTTATGAGGTTTATGTGCTTCCCACTTCCTAAGATTTTTAAATAATTTACATCTTAGAAATTGACTTAAAATTCTATTAATGACTTATGTTTGACTATCTATTTGAGGATGACATGTTTTTGAGAAAAGAAGGTTTGTACCAAGTTTTTTTTTCTAGAAGGTCTTCCAAAAGTGACTAAGGAACTTAGAGTTTTGGTCGTAGACAATACTCCTAGGAAGTCCATGTAATCTAACCACTTATTTGAAAAATAAGTTAGCAATAAGACATGCATCATCTACTTTGTGGCATGGTATAAAATGTGTCATTTTTGAAAATCAATCCACAACTACAAAGAGAAAGTCATGCCCATTCCTTGATCTAGGCAAACCAAGAATAAAATCCATTAAAATATCTTGCCAAGGAACATTAGGAATTGGGAGAGGGGTATACAAGGAATGTGGTAAGACTTTCGATTTGACCTTCTTGCATATATTGCATTTATCACAAAATTCTGAAGCATGTTTTTTTTTTCAAAATTCACGAAGTCTTATTAACACCAAAATGTCCCATTAGTCCTCTCTCATGAGCCTCTTGAATGAGAAGTTTCCGCAAAGATCCCTAGATATGCAAAGGTTTTTATCTTTAAAAGGAAAAACATCATGTATGAAAAATCCTTTGCAAACACCCTTAGATCAGTTTTCATAAATTAAAGAGAAGTAGTCATCATCACTTTGATACAACTCCTTAGATCAAATCCCAAACATTTTGTTTATAAAATGACAAGCAAGGTATGTCTTCTAGACAAAGCATCTACAACAATAATTTTATGGCCTTGCTTGTGTTTGATCACATAGGAGAATTGTTCAATGTACTTCATCCACTTAACATGTATTTTGTTAAGTTTGCTTTGGCTTTTCAAATGTTTAAGGAATTCATGATCACTATGAATCACAAATTCATTTAGTAAAAGATTGTGTTGCTAATTTTGCAAAGAACTAACTAAAGAATAAAGTTCCTTATCATAAGTGGAATAATTTACATTACTACCCTTCAACTTCTCACTAAAATAAGCTATGAGGTGACCTTCTTGATCAAAACCGGTCATATTCCTACATTTGAAGTATCACACTACATCTCAAAGGACTTAGAAAAAATTTGGAAGAGCAAGGATAGGTATGCTTGATAAATATTTTTTTTTTTAACTTTTGAAAAGCATCCCCTTATTCTTATTTCCATGAAAAAGGAACAAGAAGTTATGCAATGGTTGCTTTTGTAATCCTTGTAGTTTTGAAAATGATTCATATACATTTTACAACTCTACCTAAGTGATGATTTAAGAAGCCTTGCAAAACGAGAGAAAAAGTTATTAAAAAACCTTTTTTATGATGTGCACATGGGGGAGAAAGAGTAGGAGTTTTTTTAAAGAAATAGTGTTTACAGTTTTCAAATCTAAACGGTTTAGATAGTTTATGAACCCATTAGACAGCCTAACCATTGTTAGACGGGCAATCATGACAAGTTGAACCCAGAACCTTTGAATGTTGAAAGGTGCCTTTGACCACTACACCAGACAATCAATATGATAATATTATGATTATTATATTTATGATTATGACTGTTAATATTAAAACTATTTTTCATATAAATATAAATAATGTTGATAATAATATAGTAATATTAAAAATATTATTAATGTAAATATAAATAATATGAATAGAAGTATTAATAATATTCCATATATT
>Ga0099825_1002102_pt1 | contig 26252 bp, 10 predicted proteins | sample SiratroredBW_FD_76838 | JGI IMG/M metagenome (GOLD analysis project Ga0099825, IMG submission 76838) | Root nodule microbial communities of legume samples collected from California, USA - Siratro red BW | ecosystem: Host-associated > Plants > Roots > Nodule | place: USA: California | collected... | reverse complement strand
TTGAAGTTCTTTCTGCAAAAAAAATAAACAAATATCAAATAAAATTAACTCCATTCATTTTAATTATTAAAAATCAAACTCCAAACAAAAAACACATGTCAACTTTAAAAAATATAAACTAACTAACCTGCACTGCAACACATCCGCACGTGCCCTTTGGAAATCATGCATCTTTTTGCTCAACCGAGTAGGGGTGGAGGAAATTTGTCTTCTTAATCCACCCACTTCTGTGGTCCCTTTCTTCATGTCTCTATGTGAAAAGGAAAAACGGAAACTGATTGTGAAGAGGGAAAAAGAAAAAAGAGGGAAAAAGATAAAACAAAAGGCATTGCACCAGCCGGGAATGGAACCCGGGTCTGTACCGTGGCAGGGTACTATTCTACCACTAGACCACTGGTGCTTTTGGAAATGATCCATCATTCCGATAGTTTATCGATAAAACCTGGGAGAACATGTAAGCCTTGAAGTTTTCTTAAGGAATTTTCGCAAGTGATATTTCATAAATATATGAGAAAGAACCTACTTTTGTATTGAATTTTCTTATCATATAAAGTTACTAAGTATCCACTAATATGCATCAAGGTAAATATAATATATAAGTTTTCAACTTATAAAAGTATTTTTATTACATATATTTTACATTTTTAAATTTTGACAAAAAAATGTATGCACACAAGTAGCATATAGATATATTTCGATTTGATCGATAAATATCACATCATCAATAATGAGATAATAAATATAGTGTATTAATTTCTCATTGATATATGTAGACTTGGGTGAGTTTCTACCTTCTCATAAATTTAATTTCCTTATTATATTTTGGAAGCACATTCTTGTAAGCGAAAAAGAAAAGAAAAGGGTCTGTTATAAAGGTGAGGTTAATGATGAATGAGAAGACATGAAAATGATGTATAAAAGGTTGATTGAGAATTGGGAGTGTATATTTGATATAAGAAACGAGGCATGTGCAAGAGCATGACCAAACCGAGTATGACATGCATTAAAAACAAGTTACTAACGAACGTTGAAGTCCAAGTCAAGGGAAGAGAAGATCCGTCCATGGCCTGCTCTAAACACATGCAATGCATTTGTTCCCTTTTCTTCTCTTCAAACTTCATGTCTTTTCTTTCTTCTTTTCCATCTTCCTATTCTTTCCAAGTTTGGTTAATCACCACATAACATTTTTCCAAGAATGTGTTAATTAAGGACGCGCAAAATATTCAATTAAAAGCTATGAGAAGCTTTCAAAGATTATTAAAGTAAATTTTATCTCTTTCAACGACTTTTTATTACATATATATTATAATACCAGTTTATATGTCAATTCAGCTCGCTACATCGATTAGTAATGCTTGTTTATCAGCCAACAAATTTTTAGCTGAGAAGAATTTTGTAAGACATAATGGAAGTGAGTTGACTGAAGAACACAGTCTGAAACATTATTGTATATGCAACAGTTATAACTTTCAAATCAATAATACATGTAAGAAAAAATGTAAGGTGAGGGTTTTAGGGGAAAAATCCAGTAACTTTTATCAGGTTAGATTGGATAAAAAAATATCAAAATTGAATGAAATCATTTAGATCAAGTTGGGTTTGTCAGAATAGTTAGAAAAAAGATATTGTTATATATATAAATTTATTATTATATATATAAAGACATATAAAATAAAATTTATGGTGATTAAGTTTATTTAAGTAGATTTAGTTTAAATAGTTGAAATTTATTCTCCAGGTTGATTAAAATTAACTCGTTTCAGGTTTAAAAAGTTTACTGTTTGATTCAATCCACACTTTATAATTGGTAAGATCGAATTGGTCCCGTCATGGAGGGTTAATATACATAATAGAGCATTTAAATACCAGCTAAAATACACATAAAAGATCAATCTAGAGTTCAAATCCTATAATTTATAAGAGAGAAAAGAAAAAAATCCAACGAAAAAAGACATAAATATCACTTTTATGGGATAGAGATTGATTGAGAACGATCCAGAGATTATTTTTTATGAGAAATCACCTTTTTTTTTTCAAGACATGAATATGTTTCGCCATGTTCTTTGGGAGAGAATTGAAACACTTGAATTACGTCGTTCTTTTACTAATAAAAAAAAAAATCAAAACACTTAAAATGTACTTTGTGAACAAATGTTAGCATCAAATATATTTTTAAATATTTTTAATTGGTTGAATTTTATTTAAAAAAATTATGCGTCTCATCATATTTAATAAGTATTTTTTTTTTCATTTTAGTATTTTTCCATAAATTTTAATTTATAAACAGAAGTATATGAGAAAATGTATTTCTAAAATTTCTCGTTCTGCAGACACATGTTCAGTTAAACAATGAGAACATTATTTTTGGAAGCATATTTTCTATTCAGTTTGAAGACATACACGATTTTTTTGTGTGTAAACATAAATATTACTTTAATTTCTTGTTTAATATGTTGTGAAAAAAAAATTAAGATCTTATACAAATTATTTGAATTTTGATTACTACCATTAAGTCTACCTATTAATTAAATTGTACTTATTACTTTTAGTATTTATGCACTACTATCTCTTCATGTTAAGCAATTTTTTTGTATAAACAGTTTTAATTACATATGTTTATTCAATAATAACTTATCTGGAAGCTTATAACTTATTTGGGTAAGTTTTATTCTACTAATCCATAAAAAATACGATATAAAAATGTATGAAAATCATATATACTGCTTTTATAAACTTAAAGAAACACTAATTTTAGTGTTGTAAGTTAATAAAAAATAAAAGCCTTAGAAACATGGAAAGAACAACAGCCACATTTAGGGGGATGCAAATTATATTCTCTCCTGATTTTGTATATATATAAAAAAAACATAAGGACATAAAAGTGAACAAAAGAAAGCAAGACAAAGAAATGAAGCAAAAGTATAAAGGGATAGAAGGGTTGAGAGTTGAAGGAAAAACTATTATAGTTCAGGACTATATGTTAAGTATCTATAATCTCAACTGATGTTTAAGGTAATACTGTTGTCAAGACTATTAAATGTTTACGATCCAAACTATTAAATTTTATAATTTTCAAAAAATAATAATACTTAATTATATATCAATAAGTTATTAATTAGGTGTTATGTGGTTGAAGAGGATTCGGGTTCTGAAATATGAGCAGCATGTCTCCATAGCTACAATCTCCATCGAAAAAAAAAAAAATACCACACAACATGTTGTGTTTGAGATATATTGCTTTTAGCTAATTATATACAGTAACACATATAATTCCACTATTAAGGTTGTAAAACGATCTTATTTATCTATTATTTTTATCATATAATTTCAAATGATTTCTTATACATATAAATAATAAGACAAATGCATATATTCTAAGACACTCTCTTACCTTTTTTTTTTTCTGAGCAAAAAAGGTGAATAAATTTTGTAGATGAAGAAAATGGTTCCAAGAAACATTTCTATTGATGCAATTCCCATAACCAAGATACTCCAAACTCAAATGCTAATCAAGATAAATAATTTTCTTATTCCTTCGTTGCCAAGTAAACATAGAAATACCTTCATATCCAAACAGCAGAAATCAAAATACCTTCACACTCACTCATGACTAGTTGAAAGTTTGAGCAATTACGTACTATATAGTTAGCTAGTTTACACTGATGATAGATACTATATCTCCTAACTAAGTAATTACATCATTATCTATCTTTGAATTTGTGACAATTTGTTGTTGTAACATACGCTTCAAACATTGGAAACAGGAGGAACAAGAAACAATAGAGTTCCATATCATGGAAACGGATGCCTTTGGATCAGAGTGCGTAGAGATAGAGACTTTTATTTCATTAAAAAATAAAAAAGCACACGCATAACCTAATTTCCATTGCGACTGGCATGTAGATGTGCATACATGAATTAAGTAAATTAAAGAGTAGCAGGAAAAACATTCACATAATTAAGAACTTCTGATAGAACCCTAGATATACATATATATATGTTAGAGGTAGATAGTTTCTCTAGATTGAAAACGTAAATCTCGAGTACCTTCCCTCATCAGAAATCCGAACTTGCAACCTTCCTTCAAGAAGCTAGCTTCCATGCTATAGAAATCTTGCTTCTTTCTGCTTCCAACTTGCAACCCTTCTTTCTATACGATTGCACGCCATAAATATACATATATATCTATATATATATAGGCCCAAAAGCCATACCTTAATTCTCATATTTATAAAGCTAGGTATTATATATATACTATGGATGATGACCAAGTCTAAGCTCCAAATCCAGATCGTCTTCTTCAGTGTTGTTTTGTATCTTGTCTTTATTTTCACGTGCACATAGTGGATTGGTGTACAAACTCAAACCCCTTTGCCTCCAATCTTGTCCAAACAGAAGCTGCGGATCCCTTTGGTTCTCTACACACAAAACCTCACTATATTGTACATGTGAAGGTGATTTGGTGTGTGAGGGAAAATACAATTGATGGTAGTAGTTGTAATTGATGTCTACCTCTGGATCAGGAAGAGTGGAATAGTAACTCCCTCTTGCAAGATAGCTTGGATTTGATGCTGAGTACAATCCGAGATCTGCATAGCTGTTACTCTCATCAACCTTGGTTGAACTGGAAGGAGGAAAATTGGATTTGGCCTTGTTGGCCCTATCTTTTCTGTGTATGTTCATGTGCCCTCCCAAAGCCTGTGCAGTGGTGAAGCCTCTCCTGCAAAAGACACACTCGTAGGATCTGCCAGTGCCCATCTCATCATTCTGTTCAGATGATCGATCAATTTCTTCGCTGGAGCTTTTGGAATCTTCTTGGCTGCTGAATTCCATGGTGAAGAATTAAGGAGATGAATGAGTTGTTAATTGGGGTGAATATGAGGAATAAAGTGTAAGAGAGAAGAGTATTATAGAAAGGAGAAGGTGGAGAAGGTTTGAGAAAGAGACAAATAAGGACATAGGCATTACCTAAAGATAGTTAAGTGAATGTGGTGTAAAGTGGAAAAGTCTTAGAAGTTTGCTTGGAGATGTATTCTGTTAGCCGGCTGTGGATTCATCTCAATATCATGGCAATATATTTTTTAAATTGTGGCTTAATTTTTATAATCTTTATTATATTTTGTTATCATTTATTTGTCTCCCTTTTGGACTCTTGTGCCTTTCATCTAGCTATGCAAGCACCCCTTTAATTTCAAACCTTCTTTCCACACGTATATAGGGATGAATCATGAATCTTTTCCATCAAAAGGTGTGGGTCGTACAAATTAGATTAATTCTTTTATCATATCTAATGTGTATGTAATAATGTCTAACTCCTTAATATCCAACAAAAATATTTTTCATCAAAATATTTGGCCACTTCTTCATCTTATCAATACTCCATCTGTGCAGTGCATGCATCAAAACAACCTAACCTTATTGCCTGGGAGCTGGAGGCAGGTGGAGGTTATTGTTTATTATATACACACAACTTTCTAATTCGATAGAAAACAAATCCAAATCTAAGTTGTCTTGGTGAAATCTTTTCAGAATAAACCTTAAACATTTTGATAGATTTTACAACTTTTGATAAATCGATCACCTCTTAAAGAAGTTTGTGTACAACTACAAGGCTTTAAATAACTAAATCATATGAGGTTTTGTTATTTCAGTAATATAATATGACTGTTAAATACAAAATTATGGTTAAATTATACAATTAGCACCTAAAATATTTTTCGTCGTTATAACTTTTTCTAGAGTTAACCCTTTTTTTTTAATTTTGTTTGCAGTTTTTTGGATTTCATTAATTTCTCCTCCATTTGTATCGGTCACTATTCGTTTTTTCATTTTATAAGGTTGGAGCCTTTTTTTTTTTCCTCTATTTATTAACATATTGGTTCTTATTTTTTTATAAAAGAAGTACGTATAAGGACTAATTATTTTACCATAATTACCTTATATTATTTAAAAGTTTTCATAAAACAGTTTAAGTTTCAATTTTTTACAATTTAGCGGTTAGTGACAACTTTCAGAACATTTTACCTGTTAATTTGATGATACATATATCAAACATATCTACGCTTAAATTTAACCTTTTCATTCAAAAAAATAGAATGATAAGGATACATCACACATCTAATTAACTATTTGGCTATCTTAATGTTTTGATGTCATTTGACATCATGTAAATGGTATAATAGTAAAATCTTTAATAATGATCTCCTTTAGATTTTAATTTGTATTTTTTATGATTAATTCGGCTGCATGTGAATAAAATAATGTTCTGCTTAAATTTTAGGACAAATTAATTATTTTAACGCTGGTTTGAGATTTAACAAAACTTCTCTTAATCTCTCTCTCTCCATACCTTAATTACAAAACCTCTCTTTATTTTATATAATAACATATGCAGTCCTCGATTACTTTTGTAGTTATATAAATGGAAAGAGGTTAAAGTCATGTGGAAGGAATATTGAGTTTAACTCCATCAAATCCATATGTGCATGTAATTTGGTCTAGTTTTTACATTAAAAATATTACTTTGGTGTACATGGTAATTAACATGATAAGTGAGACTGTCAAAGCAAATGTATCTATCAAAGCCTAACAGCCCCAACATGTACCGAAAGGATTACGTTCAAAGACCCCTCAGAAAGCAGGAAAAATTGAACCATGCCATTAAATTTCACAGGTCCAATCTCTGTTTGATACCAAGTTCAATTTTCTTCTTCTTCTTTTGCCTCTTGAGGAGCCAAATAACTCACAGTCTAAAAGGATATTCCACGTAGATATTTCCTAGGTATGACACGGCAAAACCCTGCTCATTGAGATGACACTTAATTGGTTTACTATGGTAACTATGGTCCTGTGATGGAACAGATTCTAGAGTACAGGAAATAATTATATGCAAGAATGAAGAGAAGAGCTTCACCCTCCATTGTTGTATACGTGTGGAAATTTTTAACGGGAAGCAGAAATGATCCTTCATATAAAATGGAAGAGAACATGCCATGTGTATGGCTTGTCCTTGTCTTTTTGGTCTCGGAATTAGTGGCGACACATGGTGAAATCATTATGTCATCACAATCAACATCGTTAATGAGGAACAAACAACCCACTTAATTAATTAGCCTAAAGCTAGATCCTTTTACATATTGTATCCGTCTGTTTGTTTAGGCCTATTATTGGCAATTTGATTAGGTAATTAACATTCTCCTTTTCGTTTTAATAACAAACAAGGGCTAACACCTAGCAGGCTTTTATTATATATAGTTAGTGTAGTAGACATTTTTTTTCTCTTACATTTCTTATAAGAAAAAACTTATGACAATATAAAGAACACTTATATGATATTCTCATCACAATTTTTTTTTTTCAAATACTATATATCATCACCGACTTTTTTTCTTATATATATATATGTAGACAAATATAATTTAACATGTATAAAGAATATTAATTAAGTTTATTTATTTATTTTATTTCATAAAAATAATAAATTTTTAAAACCGCCTTTAATCATATTTATTGGAGATGGGTTCAGATTTAAACATAAAAGTATTTTTTTAAATAGTGATATCAAATACGTTAAATTAGTTACCAGTTATTTATATTCAATTAAATTAATGGCACACTACAAATTAAGGACATTAATTAAATTTATTTAATTTTCATGCTTTCATAATTTTTTTTTTCTAAACTATCTTTAATTAGCTTTATTAGAATGGAGAGGAAATTGTTTAAGTGAAATGAGGAAGTATCATTTGTCCTTCTCTTTATTTCACTGATAACCTTAGCAAATATGATATTGGAAAGATTTTTTTTGACAATGAGAGAAGGTTCAACATGTTTTGATAAGTAGGGAGTTAAATAAATGGAGTTAGTATTATGGGTTTGTTCCATTCTTTAAAGTAAGTTATACAGAGGAGTTCAGAAAATAACTTGACAATATTAATTCGTATAATATCAAAATTCATGTTAATCGTCCAAGATATCGTAAGAATGAAGGTAGAAGCAAATTAAAATAGGGATCAAACGAGACTCGAAAAATAGTTTGGTATAAAAAGGAACAAAGCACTACCTATGCATAATTGGTTATAAGGGTGTGTTAAAAAAGAGATCACATGAATGGGCAAGAATATAAAGGTAGAAAAAAAAAAAAGAGTAGTTAAGAGTCAACATAGTCAAAATAATGCATTACATCAATAAGTTGTGATCTTTGAAGGAATGGTTCATCATTGATGGTTTTAATACTTTATCAACATCAAATACTTTGTGAGACAACATGGATCTTCACTTTAGAGTAGAATGTGTAAATTTAGGCAAGACAATACAAAAAATAATGAGTGGTTCTCAACGTTATTTGAATCAATCACCACTTGGTCAAATCATAAGGTACCAAGTAACAAGCACACGTGGGTTAGATGTAGAGGAATTCTTGTATCTCTATGGGGACACAAATGTTTTGAGCGGACAATGCAAAACACAGGAACTGTGGTTTATATAAACGAAACAACAAAAACGTAAGAGGTGTTTGAGTATGCACGTTTGAGAATAAATATGCCAATGACAATAGAAGGATCCACATCAATGGAAATATTTATTAGGTGTCATTGGAGGAGGAGATACTACAAACAAATGTATGTTTGTGGCGCTTGGGGAAATGATTCATTTGATTATGGTTCTTTCAATGTCTTATACAAAAAGGACCCAAGTAGTTAGACCTACCAGTTGGCAGTAACCCTAAAAATTTCAAACATGGGAATCCGTGTTAGGGGAAGTTCTGAAAAACATTACCAAGATGAAAAAAAAAAAATCAATTACCCTTTGTTGAAATAGTTAGTCTAATCAGTTTTAAACACATTGCTCCCTTTTTTTTCCTATCTTTTTTTATAAGCTACCTATCTTAGTTGGGAATGAGATTATAAAAATTTTAAGAGGGTTGTAGGGTTGGGGTATTGAAGGGAGGAAAATTGTAATGATGAAGTGGGAGACAATATGTAAGTCAAAAGAAGAGGGTGGATTAGGGATCAATGATATATTCTTATATAATGATATTCTCTTGGCTAAATGAAAATGAAGACTAGCTACTAAGTTACAAGGATTATCGAATAACATTTTGGAGGCCAAATATGGATCTTGACATAATATAAATACGGAAAAAAAATGTGTGTTGGACAAGAGAACATACAAATTGGTTTGACACTAATATTGAAAGGGGCATTTAGAGCGGTAGAAGAATTATGTTTTGGGAGGATAAATGGAATGATAAAAACTATTTTATAAATGTTTTCCTAAGTTGTTTAGTATCTCTTTATCAAAAGATGCTCAATACATGAATTAGGAAAATGGACTAATAATTCTTAGGAGTATAAGCTTGGGTGGAGAAGGAAGTGATTTAAAAGGAAATTATTATGGTAGTTGTGTTGATGAATCAGTTGTCATTGATATCTCTTAGCCAAACAGGTAACAATACATAGGTTTGGAATGATGATGAGTCAAGTAAGTATATTGTTAAGTCTGCCTATCTTATTTGAAAGGAAATTAGAATGGGAAAAAATTAGATATGTTCAATTTGTTTTGGAAAATAAAGGTACCTGTAAATAAAGTTGTAACAAAAGAAAACTTGTGTAAGAAATGAGTGAAAATAGGGTGTGTGAGATCCGTCTTTTGTGGAAAACTTGGTGAACTTGTGAGTTTCATCTATTTTTTTAACTCTATGATAAATAATCAGACTTAAAATCTTTATTATAAGTGAATGGTATAAGTACAATCTCATACAACTAACCTAAACAAAATTTGATACAGTACAAAATTTAATACACTTACATTTGTATTGTTTAAATATTAAAGAAACTAAATTTGGAGGAGTATGTGGATTACAATGATAAGAAACATACAGAGACAAAGAAATAGAATTATCTTTAATAACGAAAAGACTAATGATATGAACATGGTTAACCAATAAATTTCCTACTTTGTCTCTTTTCTTTTTTTAGTGGTGCATTTGTCCCAAATTATGCATTCTTTTTCTATTGGGGCAAATTATCTCTTGTCCTTTTCTGATTTGTGCATTTCTCCTAAATTATGCATTATTTCTATTAGGGCCAAGAAAGGTGTTAAGTTGTGAAACTGGCTAGGATCATGGCTGTAAATAGTTTTAATTAGGAATGGTCAAGTAGAATTGGAGATTAAATGGTTGGATTCACATAGGAGTTCTAAAGATAAGCCTTGTGGATAGGAAAGTGGGGTATTTGAAAGGAAGTTATTTAGCGAAATGTAAGATAGGAGGCTCGTAGTAAAATAGGGATATACAACTGGATGCAATTTACGTTTAAAAGATTTACTTCCTAATGAATTGAAACATTGTGTTTTGTGGATGAGCTTTGTTTTCAAAATGAGCTTCACAAAGGAAGAATTTTTCATGTCGGACTAGGAAGCAACAATATGCATTGAATCAGTGCATGCGGTTAGTGAACATGTGAAGTTTTAGATGCACTTTGCAAAGTGAACAACGTGAATTGTTGTTTTTATGTGATATTTTTTAATGATCATCAATGACATTTATCCCTTTTGTTTATCTGGTTTGGGAGTGATGATTTGATGTCTTGACTTGATGGAAGGTCTTATAGCAAAATTCTAATTTATTCTTAAAAAAAAAAAAGAGAGGTTGAGACAGCCTAAATGCTTCATTTCATTGACATTCTTTATTTGCTTATAAAAAATGTTTAAATATAAATAATTTTTAAATAATATCAAACGTGTTAAATTAGTTAAAGTCAATGTTTAAGTTTACCACGTATAAATATTTTTTACTTTGCTGTGAAAAAAAATAATTTACTTATTTTGAGTTTAGAGGAAATGACAGCTTTAATAACTTTATCATGAACTAACTTTTATTAGATGTCTTTATGTATTGATCTATAATAAACTAATAATATTTAGTTACAATTTTATTAATTAAAGTGATTAACCACAAAATCATATATTACTAATCAATAACGTGTAATAATATTTTCCTTCTAATATTTACTTCACATGATGAATGATGATATATGAAGTAACATATTGGACTCTTAACAAGTTTTATGACTAAGATGATGGAAGAATACGAAACTTTAAGAAAGGTTACTCTTATAATTTGAATACTAGAATATTAAGTTTTATTTTTCTTAGTCTTATACAAATTGCATAAATATACAGTTTTTCTTTATAATTTGTAAGGTTTTGCATAAGTATAAGTGGGTCTTGGGTTTAATTAGGCTTACAAGAGTCCAGAAAGGATCTTAGAAGATATACATAAAACTTAACTTAGAGAAGAAGCTCACAGAAAGCCTCCCCATAATATAAAATAAGTTCACACTAATTCTAAAAGTGTGTTACTTTTGCGACTCCACTGACTGTAAAAAAGGAAGAGAATGCACAGATAGATCATGTTTGCTTATAACACAAGGCGTTGATTAACGAGCAGAGAAATGAGCGGGAAGAGTTGAATGTGTCTTCGCTTATATGTAAAGATTGGTGAAAAAAGATAACTACCATACTTCCAATGATGAATTTAACCTTAAGTTTGATCCTGATCACATTCAAGAAGCGTAAAGATGAAGTAACAACACTACTTCATGTTAAAAGAGAGTGGTAAAAAAAACTAATGTTCTGATCAATGAACTAATTTAAAAAAATTCTCAAATAATCAATTTTTCAAACATCAGTAATCAATTATATATATATATATATATATATATATATTTGTATTAATAATTGATATTAATCAATTATGATAAATTTTTATACACATAATCAATTATCTATTAATAATTAATTATAAACAATCTTCAGTTACACATAATTATTATAATATATATAATCAATTATAAAAAGTTTTATAAATAAAATATTATGTTATATTATCAATACAATAAATAATAATAATTAATAATAATATAAATATATTTATAAAAATAAGTTATAATAATAACTTTTTTATTATTATAAAATAATAATATTATTTAAATTTAATATAGAAATTATTCTAAAAAATTTTAATTTATATTTTTATACTTTAAAAAGTTAATCAGTCTCATTCAATAAATTAATCATATTTTATAATAAATTAAAATTCAATTTAAAGGTAATTACGTAATATAATGTTTTGATAAATTTTTAAAAAATATTATCAATTAGATAAATTAATTATATTTTATTTTTAATTATTTTTTAATCATAAAGATAAATTTGTATATATTAAAACATTTTTTATATTTATTTTACAAACTTTCATAACTTTTTTTAAATCTTATCATTTTTCTTTTAATTCAAACAACCTAACTTTCAAGACACTTTTATCTTAAATCAACTCAAATTCAATTTTTTAAATTTAAAATATAATCCAAAATCTTAAATTTACTCTCTAATTGAAAGAAAGCTAAGTATTGCTTTCTCCTTCCTTATATATGATGTTATACTGGTTTTTAATCCTACATCTAGACCATTTATATATAGATATCCTAACTTCCATGCTGAAATTACTTTTAAATTGTTATTTTTGATTTGAATTAAATATGAATTACTTATAAATATTCTCTTATTAAGAAGTATTTTTTTATTTATTTTTTTTAAAAGATCTTTCTTGCTAAAGAATCTGAACTAAATTTCTTTAATAATTTTCAATTTTTTTCTTGGAGTTTCTATTTGAAATAATTCCATCATCACATGTTGCCCTACTCTACCATGTATGTACGAGGTATATACATCATTATTTCTTCCTTTTCTTCGTGCAAGTTGGTGTAAAAGAAAACACTTTGTCGGTTTATCAATCAATGTGACTTTTACAGTAACTTTTGTGGTTCCAAGTCCTACAGTGACTTATACTTACGTCAAATTGCACCAAAGACCCTTTTAGGATTATCCTAAGGTATCAAACAATCCGGCAATTGATGTCCGTAGTAATGTTCTCTTTTAATTTATATTTTACATACATACAAAATTTAAGGAGGAAAAATAATTTAGTCAGGAAAATGATAGAAGTTTTGCAACAAGGCGTGAAATGATGATATAGATCACACCCTTCGGTTATATCAACTGTAACAAATTCGATTCGATTGTGTTATCTATGAGTGTGTTTTTTCTTTATCAGCAAGTGTTCTGTGTGTTCTATTCTCTTTGATTATCCGTTGATAAATCAAATTCCTTATTCCCTTTAACAATGCTAAGAGACAATATTCCTTTCTTATCAAGTAAAAGCGACAGGATTCCTATATTTTGGCCTGCTCACGTTTAGTTCCAATCACAGATTAAAATATATAATGAGAAAACAAGTTGAATCCATGGTAACTTGCAGCTACTTCCAAGTCATTAGTTTTAAGGATACCAACAACAAATTGAATTGACTATTAAAGTTCTAATTAAAGCACCCATTCATGCTTACATTAAATTCTTCTACTTGCTTCAAACTAGTATATTCTGGCTTTAAGCTCACAATATGGTTAAGATTCCTCATGAGTTAAAATTTGGTAGTCCCTATTGTAAAGTTATGGTATATAGTTTTCAGGCTTAGAAACTTGCAAGAAGTGACAAGAGACACAAGACAAGGACAATGACAAGAAAATGAAAGACAACAACGCAAGTGCCATGGATTTTCCTACCAAATTTCCCTCTTATGTTTTAATATTTCTTACAATGTTTGTTTGCTTGGCGTTGTTAATTAGCAAAAAAGCAAGTAGGGATTGGGATGGTATGTTCTTCATTCTTTTCCTTAAAATTGTATTATATTGCTTCGATTGCATAATTAATTGATGCTACAGCAATACTATGATTGTATCAACAAATTCTACAGTTACTATAATGTCTTTTTCCTTTGGCAATAGCAAGTAAATGATGTTTCATAGGTCACCATTTTTTTAAGCCCTAAACAAGATCTAGAATAGATTGGTCATGGTCAGCAGTCAATACCCGACTGGCTTCAACGTCCCAATATTGAATCAATCAACCATGCATTTATAATAATCATCTTTCATATTTCCGTGTAGAAGAAAGACGAAACACAAGTCTTAAAAAGACAACATTAAAAAAACATGAGAATGTAGAGAGTGGTCCCACAATTGTTTATTCAATTTCATGCATAAATATACCTACTGAAAGGAATTTTTGATGTATAAATTTGTGTCGATGGATGGGTATATTCCTTGTTCTATTTAATAAATTCCTGTTCTATACAAAAGTTAATGCTTGCTTTGAAACATCTTACTGTTATCATTTAAATAATATGCTAACCATCACTGCCTCACAACCCTTATAAACCATGATTTTGCCCTTTATGCATACACCCCTGTTTCGCAATCTTTATCTTAAAGGCCATTTGCGTTATCTCAAGGATTTTAAGCAAGGGCTAAGACACACTGAATACTTTATGGCATCTGTTATTCCATTTCTAAAGGTTTTCTTGTTTATTCTTTTCAAATACCCCAAACAACATAAGATCTTTAATTCCTAACCTCCATTCTCTTTTGATTTGATATATTGTCTCATTTTATCCACATTATCTTCCTACTCTCACTATCTTTACCTCACAGAATTTCTATTTGAATTTTTCTAATATGTTGACATTTTGAAGAACGATATGTAATAGAGAGATAATGTTGTGACACCAAATTTGAGTAGAAAAGTCTTACATCCAAAAGACAAATATTTTCCTTATTTTCTCCATAATCACGTTCCACAAATGATGCCTTTTAGAATTACCTTCAATTGTCAGATAGATAGATAGTTTATTCATGATTTTGCAGTTCAACATTTATGATTTTTTTTAGTATCTATGTATAGTAGTTTTCTTTAGTCAATCCCCTACCTATTTTACTTTTGAAAAAATTTACATTAATTCTAGTAACTAGATCAAAGCTCCTATGAATAATGTTAATAATATTAATAATAATAATAATAATAATAACAATAATAATAATAATATATAATATTAATAACATTAATGATAATAATAATATTTAATATATTAATAATAATAATATTAACAGTATCAATCATAATATAAATAATAAAATTAATTATTAATATTATCAAAAAAATTGTAAACAATTACTTACAAATATAGATTTATAGACAATTAATTATTACTTTTTCTGTAAGTAGTTATTTATGAATTAAATCTATAAGTAATTAGTTACTAATTATTACTAATTTTTTTTTAGGTACAGATCCATAACTAAAATATATAGCTACTATTAAATTATTTATGAACTTTGATTTGTATGTAGTTATCGACACATTAGATAATTACTTAAATACTTTTCTGTAAGTAACATATTCTTAGATCAAATTTGTAAATAATATTAAATTTATGTATAAATTTTTATTCACATATAATAATCAGTATGTAAATAAAAGAAAAATTCTTATAATAATATTAACACTAGCCTCCATACAAAATAAAAATTTATGTAGATAGATCTTAAAATGTCATTATATGTATGACTTTCATGAAAGATATATTTTTTTCTTTTCATTTGTAATCACGGTTGGCCAAATCCTATAATTAAGAATTCCCTTCACGTAAATCTCACTTGAAATTAGAGGAAATTTATTTTGTAAAAATTGAGTGTTTTGAGAGTATTAAACCCTTTCTCATAAGTATTTATTTGGGAGAGTTTCCTTTCAAGTGATGAATCTTTATTATCGTTTTCTCTAGTGTTTCAACTAGTTGACATGTTATTTTCCATTTCTTCTATAATCCATTTTTTGGTTTTTCAATTTTATCTTAATTTGTATTTTTTTTTTTATTTTTTTGTTTTGTTGAGAGCTTCTCATCCGTGGGTGAAGCTTGAAATTGTTGAAATGCCTTAATTACCCTTTTCGGTGCAACACTTATAGTTGCCATGCATCTGATACGTTGACTTGAGCTGCCCAAGAGGCATCAAAGAAGACATAAACCAATTGACTCAAACTCCTCTTCTGTAGAATGTTATTCCTTGTACCTTGGAATGCAACATATGTACATTTCATATAATCTGAAAAATGAATTATATATGATAATCATAGAACATTTGTAATAATTTTACCATATGAACAAATGCCTGTAGAATAGGAATGCATTAGTTCTAGGATCTGCAGGAAGGTGACTATTCTGCGTTAAGAGCTGTATTTTAAAATGGAAGATTTAAACAGACTATATATAACTATCTAATTTTTCTTTTAATATTTTTTTTCAATGATAAAAAAAAAGGTAACAACCACTAAATTGTTGCACTCGCCTTACTAACAAACAGTTTGCAAATGCTTCCCATTACTTTCTAGCATACTGTTCATTCTGCAGATCCAAACTCCAAATTCCTCCTCTCCCTAATAATCACCTAATATAAAATAAAAACATGACACAAACATATCTGTACCAATCAACACACCCATAAATATTACACATTATTCTTTCTCTATTATTAATTCTTTCTAATAGACTTTTAGAGCATCTGCCCCAAAACTATTTAAATATTGGATTATATAGCATCTTTCCTACAGATGTAGATGTTGCACACATGAACGAGTGACATATGGATTGTTATATATTGCTTTGCAATGAGAGAAAGATGCAACTGGACCTACTTATTGGCTAGCATGTTGAGATGATGAGTTTTTGGTGATAAGTTAAATTAGATATATTGTTTAATGATTGTTTAGTAGACATTAGAATCTTAATTAACTTATTACAGGTGGATAAGATTAGACTTACTCAAGTTGTAATTTGATAATTAATAATATTGTATATATAAGTGCATGATTTTCTATAGTGATAACACTAATAGAATTGTAATTATAAGGTTGCTTATTTGAAACTTTGTAATTGGTTTGAAACATCTGTTTGTGTTTGAATCTATATATCATTTGTTGTTGTAAAAAAAAAAAAAAAAAAAACACTCGAGTACGCTCACAGATGTGCAATCAACATATTGGCTCAAATTGGAAATAACGCTCAAGCCAACTAATCCACTTCCTTCCTTCCTTAAACCTACCACATTTCTTCAAGAAAAAATAAGCCAAGGTGAAAAATTTCACTAGATCAATCTCTTCAGACTAATATAATTCCTTTAGAACCAAATCGACCACACCTTTATTGTTACTGCAATTGAGATCCACCAGATAATGGCATATGTTCTTTCCAATTACACGATAAGCATGCATATATAATGGCATATGTTCTTTCCAATTGCACGATAAGCATGCATATATACCAACTCATTTACTACATAAACTCCAAATTCTCAACAATGTCACACTCAAATAATAAATTATTAGTTGTTTCCTCTACCAACCCGCACAACAACCACCTTGCACTCCCCAATGTAAGATTATCTTTTATTGCAATTCTACCCGGACTAACCTCTAAATGAAATGAATTTTCTTAGAATTTGTTAGATTGGAGGAGTAGATTTGAGAGAATGAATTTAAAGAGATTTGAGTGGATTGTGAGAGTTGTTTATGGATAGTAAGATTAAAGAGATTTGAGGAGATTGATTATCAAAGTTTGGAAATGATTTGATAGATATTATAGATTTGTTTTTAATTTTTTAATTGATATATTTTTTAAATTACTAATTAACCCTTGTGAAATAAAATGATAAAAAATTAAAATGAATTGGATTAAATTGATTTTAATATAAAAAACATTACTAAAATTATTTAAAACATATCTTTTAAATTATTTAAAATTAAACATTAATCCTCACTAATGTAATAAAATCACAAATTTATTATTCTATTAAAATATATAATCTAGTCTAAATCATAATTAACTGACATCTGTACAAAAAAATTCCTACTATCTAAATTATTTTTTTTATTGAAATTTACTACTATTTTTGTAAGTATAAATTACATTTTACTTAAATTGAAACTTTTAAAATTATTAGTCTAAATAAAAATATTTTGCAATTTGTATTTCTTAGATACTAGTACATATTAATAATAATTGTAAATGTTTTCTAAATTTAGCTTTTTATTAATTCTCTTACTTAAAAAGTTAAATGTTGTTTTACTATATTTTTAAGAGATTAAATACAAATTTTTTGAATTCTTATTTTATTTCTATAAAAATATTAATATGTTATAATAAAAAGCATATAAACAGTTTATTTAAATTGATTAAAACAAATGAAAGGTATGCTTAAATTTGAAATAAAAAATATTAATAAATAATATTTAATTAAAAGTAATTATTCAAAATTAAATACTCTTATTAACATATATATGATTAGTATTAAATGTTATATTTGATATTTGTTTACTTTTAATCATTTTGTAATTAAATTTTCTTAAAATAATGATTAGTAAAAATATAAATAATATTTTGTATTTTTTTTATTAAATACTTTTTATTTTAGTTATGTACCAATACTTTAGAATATTCTGGAGCATTTATTCTATTTAAAAGTCATAAGTCACTTATAAAGTAATTTCCACCTCATTTATAAAGGTTATTTGGTAATTTTCAATTTCATTCCTTCAAATCTCTTCCCATTAACAAGGATGAAAACAAAGATTTCATCCTGCAAATCTCCCCGGATCTATTCTCCCAAATTAGGTCAGTCAAACAGCCTTCGTCCACTCAAATTCATCTTCTTAAACAGTAAATCCTTCTTAAACAGTAAATCCTTCCAAATTGGTCCAACCAAACACACTCTTTAGAGATAACTTTCAAACAAACAAGAGGTTGGAGTAAAAACTTAAATTCTCTTGGAATAAATTGTCTTGTATAATTGAATGAAGTGACAGAAAATAATCCCGACTCTTCCTTTCCACTGACTTGGTAGGTTTGAGTTTATAATGCATGAATGCTTTCACTTGAGGTTTTTTACATTGAAACTATGCACTTCTACACTTCAGACTCCATATCCATGCTCCCTCTTACCACCTAACCTGCCATCCTTAGCAGGAGAATTGAAATATAGCTTGTTGAACCTGTTGGCCAGTAATTCACCCTAATCCACTTATCATGCCAAAAATTAATATTTAAACCTCTACTTATCGCTTCACACCGAATAAACTCAACATAACTTATTGATGATCAAGGGATTTCATGTTTGATGAATAGGGACCCAGATGCATACTAGAATATGCATATACAATTTGAGTTATTAAAAGTAATATTCTAGTTAAATTGAAGCCTGAATTTGTTTTCCTTCACAAAGTGTGTAATGTGCCATATACTTTCAAATTACTCGATGGACTTAAACTGTGATCCAAAATGTCATGAAGCCCACATAGTAATACATGTAGCCACAGAACGCTGAATAGTGAAAGGATTTGCACGAAGTATAGAAGGATTTTAAAGGGTACATCGCAGTGTGAGAAAATCACAAAATTTTATATGATTCAAGATGAAAAAGGAGAGAAAAGGTAGTTTATTAGTTTTGTTGTTTGTTGTTTAGGGAAAGGTTGGGGAGTAGTCATTGATGGCAAAGGTAGTTTGGGTAAAGGAAAAGTAATGGAAGAGGATAGTGACGTGCGCCGACTAGCTTACTTTATCCCATTCTTCTTTCTTTCACTAAAACTGCACTTTAGCAGCATTTGTTGTACATATATCTCCATCTTCCCCATCTTCATTCCTCATTCATATACCTTTCTGACATCATTGCACTATACACACTTCAATTCAATTCTTCTAAGCTAATTCAGCCCTCCATTTACCTTACGCTTCTCTTAAGTTTAAAACCTCTCCTTACTCATACAATCTCATGAACTTAATATTAATACATAATATTGGGAATGGTTCCTAGAAAAAGTATAATAGTAAAAGATACTTCTTCTTTTGTAATTTGATTCTGTAAAACTAATACATGAACTAATATTTTAAGATGATATTAGAATTTATTAAAAATAATCACCTACCATGTTATTATCTATACATCAAACCTAGTAATACTTATGAAAAAACTTCAATTTAAGACGGACTAGAAAAAGGGAATTTATAAATGATAAGTAATTTTTTTTCTTTAAAAATCAATTGTGTAAAATTGAGAACGTGTTTAACTACAAGAAGAAAGAGAATTGAAATTAAAATTGCTTTAAATTACTTTTATTATTTTACGTATAGATTGAAGTTTCTGAACATCAACTGAGACACTCTATGATGAGATGAAAATTCAAATTCTAATACATAACTAATCTACTTAATCTCGGGTACTGAATTTGACACACCAATAAGAGAGAGAAAAGCATTTCTTGTTTTGATTGGTACTGTAAAAAACTAAGAGTTTCTGGTTAGGGAAAGGTCATGATGGTATGGAGCCACATCACATAGGGAACATGCGAAACATCTAATCCTGGGAAACACCATGCTTTCGTTATACACCAAAGCAACCATTTTGAATAAATTGGAGAAGGAAGAAAGAATTGAGTTTTCCACCTATCAATGTATAAATTGTACACTATTTATATTATTATGTAGTGGTGCATTCATCTCTCTCGCCTTGCTTTCTCTGTCCTCTTTGTTCTGTTCAACAGTTCAATCTGAAAAAGACTTCTAATTCGTGACATGTTGAATGTCCCTGATTCTGACATCATTTCTGGGGTCTTCCTTTTCATTCCACTCCCATAGTCGCATTTATATTATGCTAACGTAATCGTATACATGATTGTTTCTTGTTCGTATACTTTTTTTGGTCTCCTATCATCACGTACCAAAAGCAGCAGCATTAAATACATGTGTGTGTGTGAAAATTATGGATACGAACTGCTTATTTTATGTCTTATGATGACAATATATCTAAAGAAACAACACCGACATATTGCTGTGTAAGGACGACATGTTAACAACATTCCAAGCATTCAATTCCTTGATAGGATTTTTAGATTTCAAACGAAAACGTTCTTTCTAATAATTACATATGTTTTTGTTTATTTATTTTTGTTTATGCAAACACATTCAGTCAAACTAGGCTAGTTTTGAATACAATTTGTAGGTCTCTTTATTTAGGTTAGGTTATAAGTTCAGAAAAACGTTTTATCCTATATTTTGTATTCTCTCTAGTTGGAACATCCTAATATATAATTTTAATTTATTCTTTTTTTTTTTGTTGAAAAAAAAATCATAAACGTAATGGCTACGGGTTCATATATACCCAGGAAAATGCATGGATGTTCTTAGAATACATTTTCGGAGTCACATGTTCATGTATCTAGAGACACCGGCTGAGGGAATTTTAGTGTATGGGAAATAATATTGAGTCAAACTAAACAAGAATGCTCATTGGGTTTTAGACTCTTTAGGTGAAGAATGAAGATCATCCAAGAGCAAAATTGATTGCCAATTCATGAGACCTATAGCAACATTGTGATAATTTGACATCTTAATTAATTGAAGATTCAATGTTACCCTTTGTTAGTGATTTATGTCTTTTTATTTCTATCACTTGACCATTGCTTCAAATTGGTGTTCTAGGTACTTTGGATCGACCACTCATTGGCTTGAGTATAGGCTCAAGCTACATGACAGTGCTAAACCCCACATTACTAAATCAAAGCACACAAAATGATTAAGACCTTGAAATGTAGAATTAACATATATAATATAAAACTGCAGCTTGAATAGATTTCTGAATTACTGGTGCAAGAAATTTAAACAATCTGAAGTTGCAAATTACTTGAAATGTTGGCCATACATTAATTAGTTTGGTAAAAATTGCACCTGGCTAGAAATGCCCGAGTCGAAGCTCCAAATCTAACTTCTCCTCTTGGTGTTTAAGCAACCCTATTCCTAATTCCAACGTGATGTTTTGCTCATTGTCCTTGAAACCCTTGTGCTCCTCCTCCTCTACACAGCCCTTCATTTCCTCATCAGCACTCAAACCACTCCTTGTGTTGTTACTCATCATCATCATCTTAATTTCGCAGCTTTGGGGACTCAAAAGAGGAAACTGAGAATGAGAAGGTGTGAGTCTTGGTTTCTTGTCTCCACTGGAAGAAGCTGGGAAGGGTGAAGAAGACAAAGTGAGACAAGGACTGCAACGTGGAGAAGGATGTGCACAGTTCAAAGGCTCATCAGGTAAAGGAGATGGTGATGAAGATGTTGGTGGAAGAGTTGGGATATTAGGCTTAGGGCTAGGGTTAGGCTTAGGGCATTCAGAAACCCATGAAGATAAGGATGATCTCAATCTAGCCCTATCCCTTCTGTGAACATTCATGTGTCCTCCCAATGCTTGAGCAGACCTAAACTCTCTCTTGCAGAAGCTGCAAGCATAGTTTCTAGCAGGCCATGAAGTTCCCCATGTATGCTCCTCAAAGCCAAAGCTATCTTCTCTTTGGGGAGTACTACTACTATTTCTGTTCAGATAGTTTCCTTCCATAATGTAATTTTCATCCAAATCTGTAGAGAGAACAAAGGAGAACCATGTATTAATTATTTAAAAAGAAAAACATTTGACTTTTTTTTGAAATAGAAAAAATAATCATATAGACTTATAGATCTCATACAATTAAGAGACTTCAAAGATGAGAGAGTGAGAGAAACTGATCCAAGAATGGCTTCATATTGAAGCTTAACATCATGTACTGAGGCAGAAAGGGAAGATCTCTATCTGCAGGTGTACTTCATCTGCCACTGCCTGTAGCTACTGTATTTGGATATTGCTTAACACATAAAATGGAGGAACTGTGTGAAAGTGGTATTTCCCTTTTGCCTGATCCTGGAAAGCTCTGGCATATGGCAGGTTATGCTGATACTGTTGCACTTGAGTGACTTTGAACAGAATTTGAGTATTTGACTTCAAAACAATAAGGGAACTATCAAACCAATTTAATCACAAGAAACATTTCTCTTTCACATTTTCTTCTGTTCACGTTAGTTCGAAAGTGAGTTAATTAATACGAAATTATGTGTATAAGGAACCTATTAGAAAAAATATATAATTAAAAAATTACGTCATGAAAAGTATTTGAAACACCAAACCCTGGTATGCGAACGACGTTAGTACTAAGAAATTAATACAACGATTGCCAAGTAAACATTAAGTTCCGCATCGACAATTGAAGTTATTTTTATTTTAAGGGTTTCAAACTTTCCAAATACTGCATTGAAAAAGTAACATGAATTAATTTTACAATTTAAATGTGTTAAAGTGTGTTAACTAGCATGACATGTATAAATTTTTATAATATTTTCAATGTGTTAACAAAATTTTTGGAATGCAAATTACAAGAAAAGATAGGAAGCTTTAGATTTTTTAGAAGAATTATTTACTAATATTATGTGATGCTTAAATATGTAAGATTGCAAGCAAATTTTTATCTCACTTCCTATTAATTATAAGTTATCTTGAAGTATAAGTACTATCAATGAATCAAAGAGAACGAAAATGTTTCAAATATTGTATGTGTCTATGGTTGGAAGTTTTATGTGCATGACATTATTTGTAGAAGATCATATATTGCATAAGTAATGAGAGTGTTAAGTAAATTCATAGCAAATTATAGTAAAAAATATTGGAGTGTTATTAAAAGGATTTTATATACAAAGGAACCTTAAGTGTTATGTTATATTTTGAATGATTAGTATTAGTTGTTAGTTTAAATTTTGTAAGTGATCTTAATAAAAATAAAATCTATTATTGGTTATGTATTTAGGAGAGACAATAAGTTGGTCATCAAAGTTATATGATTTTGTAGCTCTGCTTATTATAGAAGTTGATCATGTGGCAGGTACTCAAGCATGCTAAGAGTATATGGATTAAAATATTAATGGAGTTAGGCACAAGCTGAAATATTGTTACATGTTATGACAGGCAAAATATCTTACACATGACAAGGAATATTGCCTCTCATTTCAAGACAAAACACATAGGGATAAGTTACTATTTATTTGAAAAGTAATAGAAAAAAGAAGTATAAATATACAAAAGATTCACAATTAGAATTCAGTAAATATTATGACAAAATCAGTTAGCATTGATAAGTTTATATAAGTTCAACCTTAATGTAACCTATTAAAAGAATAAGCAAACATGGATGACAAAATAAAATATGATGTGAGGATTTGATTACTTTAATCAAAATCTTCAAGTGATAGAAATGAGAAGATAAGTCTCAACATTAGAAGAATTTTAATTGAGTACTTACTTTATTTATTTAAAAAAAAAAAGTTTTCAAGAAGACACATCAAAATCAATTTTTTTCTTTTTTATTACTTTAGTGCTTAAAAGAAAAATATTAAGAGAAACAAATAATTTTACGTTTAAAATTAACTTAGTAGTTATCTTGATATAATGTTATCATTTTCTCTTTTAGAGTTAGAGAGAAAAGTATTTTAATTTTATTTTCTTTATTAAAATTACATTATTATTTTTTGTTTATTTTGGTACCTTTTTATCTTTTATCTTAGTTATAAGTTTTTATATGATTAGCCTAGTATCTAACACATAATATGATTTCTAATCTCTTTTAACTTTTATTGTCTAAACTAATAGAGATTCTTAAAATTAACTAACATGGTATCTTTGGACAAACATTTTTATAAATACTTATAAAAGAAAAATAAATAAAAAATTAAACAATCAAATATATTCTTTATAAATTAAATTAATTTATGTATAAATTACAACACATACATGAATTTAAAAATATTATATGGGAGAACTTTTCAAAATTAGTATACATGTAAATTTTATCTTATGAAAAAATTATTTTTATTGTTAAAGATTATTAGGTACTAGTTTTTCCAAATCGTTGTAAAAATATATTGAATCATTAATTTTTTTTAAGTTTATCTGTACATATTGATATAAGTTCTTCTAAATTGAGAAAGCAAAATAATAAAATAATAATATTTTAACTATTGTAATGAGTAATAATTTAGTAAATTGTAATTATATATTATTTTAATATTAAACTTTTAATAATATTATATGATTGATAAAAATCAAAATAACATGAGTAGTAATTTTTTTTAATAATTTCATTGATTAATAATAAAAGCAACACCACATCCAATGTATCTACGTTAGATGATGGCATACCAAACACTTATAATCAATTGAAAGGTGTTACTCAACCATTTTTCACCCCATATTTCCTTCAACTCTGATTCATATTGGTAATGACATTGACACCACTTCTATGCTCATACTTTACTAATACTTATTTTTCTCAATCTTAATGTATTTGCCACTTTTTGTCTCATGACAGTGAGTTGCACATCGTTTTCTTTGGGAAAATATTTTTTAGTAAGATTATGATATTTTGACATCCATAAATTTTTATATCTACTTTATATTTATTATTTTATTTTATATCTTCTTCTTTTATAAATATAAAAATTTATTTTTTAATGATTATGTTATTTCTAAAAATAAAATAGATTATCAAATAATTAATAAAAAAATATTTCTTTTTTAATTATTAGCCTAGAAAAGCTAATTACCATTCATTGTTTACTCATAACAAATTGTGAAGTGAAAAGAGAAAAAACGTGAAACACCATTATTGTCTATGACAATATAATTCGACATATTTATTAACCTTTTATGGGAGAGAATAATATTACTAGTTTATTTTATCTAACAATCGTCCCTTAATTAGATTTTATTAAAATGTTCCTACCCAACTTTATCTAACCATTGTTAATTTAGAGATTGAAACGTAACAAATTAATACTCTCTGAATTTATTATTAAGCTTCTACAGGTGAAGGATTTTACCTTAATACTCAATTACAAGAGTAATTATTGAACAATTAGAAGAATTCTACCTTAATCTTTAATTGTAAGAATAATTATTGAACAATTAAAAAGACTTCTTTATTTCTTGAAATTATAATAATATAGAGATAAGATTTGAAAATACATTTATTTCTTTGAGTCAAATAGATTACTTTTGAAATGGATATAAAACCTAAATTTTTGAAAAATTTGAATTAGTCATAAAAAAACAATTTGATAAAAGTATTGAGAATGAATTATAAAAATTAATTTTTTTATATTAGATTTGAACAATTTAAAATATATAAAAATATTTTTAATTTTTTATTTAGTATTAAAAAATTAATATTATTGAGTTATATATGTACTTTTAAGATGATGATTTTTTAGATTTTGATAGCTTAAATTTATTTTTAAAATTAAATATTTTAAAAGAAATTATAAGATTAAAAAATAATAAATTAATTGACAATCTTAATTATATGAAAAGAATATATTTTTTTTTCAAAATATATATATATATATATATATATATATATATATATATATATATATATATATTTATAAATATATATATAAAAAT
>Ga0099825_1002101_pt1 | contig 26257 bp, 9 predicted proteins | sample SiratroredBW_FD_76838 | JGI IMG/M metagenome (GOLD analysis project Ga0099825, IMG submission 76838) | Root nodule microbial communities of legume samples collected from California, USA - Siratro red BW | ecosystem: Host-associated > Plants > Roots > Nodule | place: USA: California | collected... | reverse complement strand
TACAGTCATAAAGTTTTTTTTTTTCATTAATCGAAAGGACAAAGTAAAAATAAATTTTATATTTATGTATGTGCAAACGGGTTATGTAGGTAAAAAAGAAGTAAGCTGAAGACACAATTATAAACTGGCCCAGTCAAACCCAAACCTTCTCTCTCTCTCAAAACAGTGTTTCTACTGATTAGAGGCGCGCGCAGAGAAAAACCTTTTCTCTCTCTCTCTCTCTCTCTGTGTTTGTTGTTTGCAGAAAACAGCGAAAGCAACCATGGCGGAACGAAGCAACGGCGACGTTCTAATGCTGGAAGCGCCACCAGCTTACGGCAGACCTACCAGCTCCGACGCCGAAATTATCGACGCATTGCCTTACATCGACGACGACTACGCCGACCCCAGAGTCAAACTCGAGGTTGACCGTCTCGTCGAGGATGAGATGCGCCGCAGCTCCAAGAAACCCACAGATTTCCTCAAGGATTTCCCTCCTCTTCCCACCTCCAATTTCGAGGTTCTCTTTTTCTCTATTCACTTTTTTTTTTTTAAATAAAATTAAGATGAAATATAACTCTCACAATTTCTGTTCCTAACCTAAATGTTAGTGTTTTCTGCGCAATTTAATTTATCCTATTGTCCACATGAGATAAGTAAATCCCTGTTGAAATACATGAGCTGAAGTTGGTGTTGGTGAAGAATGTATTTGCCCTAGTTCTTTTTGTGAGTATGATTGTGCAATTGCAGAACTACCCGATGATTGCGAGAGAGTACGAACGGGTGAGAGCTGGAAGACCTCCCGTTGCTCTTGATAGATCGCGCTACGAATTGGAAATGCCGTCGGCGAATAAAAGGAACGATGAAAGTGCTTGGAAGCAGTCTCTTCATAGGGCTCAACGCCTACTGCAGTACCAGATGATGAGGTGTGTTAGAATTCAATGTTAAATAAATACCCTAGACTACATGTTGTTATTCTCAAACCTTAGCGTTCTTTATATTGAACATTTTTTTAATTGCTAATAATTAGTGTTTTCTAGCGCTTTGTTCTGTCACTTAGTGTTCCTGCTATATGTTCGGACAAGAGATAGCTCTCAAACTATTATGTATCTCATTGTTTCAATAGCACAAATGATAGAAAACGGAGTTCACTGCCGTAGTTCTCCCAGTTTTAGTCTCTTTCTACGTGGAACTTAATGACCTTCTCACTGATAAGGAGTCTAGTTGTATTTAGCTTGAATTACGTGTTATGGAATTTGATTTAATTTTCTTAGGAAACAAGATATGAAGGGAAATCCAAGAAAGCTTGTCACTGAGCACGAATTTAATCCATATAGGTGTGAAGGTTTGCTTCCAGGAGATGAACTAGATTAACAAACAAAACCAGATTCACAAGACATGATTGATGACATGTAGTTGGCAGAAATATGAGAAAAAAAAAACAAGAACAACTAAGAAATACAAATAAGAACAAAACAAAGAAGCAAAATATGGATAGACTTGTAGGAATGGATGAAGAGTACCACTTGAAGATTGAGGAACCTTCATCTTCATGATAAGCTTAATGAAAATCGTCACTTGTCTCCTAAGAGTTCAAGATACAATCCAAGTACTCACACGACTTCTCTCACAATCTCAGAATTTCATAAAAATCCAAAAGTGTCTTACAAGGTGTGAATCGCTATTTATAAGCATGCCATCCGAAATTAGAAGCCTAAATGAAAGGCTATTTCCTGTCTAATGACACGTGTGTGACTTCTAAAGCACACAAGTCCTTGGCTGAGAATTTCAAAAAGGTAATGGAGGGAGTTTTGAAATTTCAAATTTCAAAATAAAATCAATTGAAATCTTCTGGTTGACCGAGAATTATGGAGGTGTTTCGCATGCTTGATCATGCATTTCATGCCTCCTTTGCAGATGCTGTACTTGCCTTTATTTGATGTCTTTTTGGCTGAGAATCTACTCACTCAAATTGGGCTTCCCTCTGCCTTGCACCATGCTTTGTTTTTTTCTTCTTTAGATTCCTTGTTCTTTTTGTTTTGGTCGAGCTTGATGTTTACAATTTGGGCTTGGCAATCCTCATCTAAGCCTATTCTAGTAGTACTAATTACACCTCAAAATACAATTGTTAAATCCTACAATTACGAGTCCAATGTATACAAAATAGAGAAAAAGAAGGATTTTTTGGTGAGCAAGAACCACTTGTCTTGACATGCTTCTTGTGATTCTTCTAGGTATAGTGTGTTCTTACTCATTTTTTTCTTGGTCCTTCATGCACTCATCACACACTCGTAATGATTTGTGACACAATTCATGCACACACGCCTTACACGCAACGCAAGAAATTTAGCTATGCTATATTTGTAGTAATCTCATGTTGGTTAAATTGCAAAGGATTGCAGAAAATTATGAAAAAAATATGGTTATCCATACTTTGAACATCTAGATTTCACAAGGGAAGTCTTGTAAACTCTTTAGGAGAGGAAATAACTATTGTATTTTCTATCTCAAGTTAGGTCTATTATGCAGCATGAAGTAATTTATAAAGCTTACTGGTAGGAAGTTGTTTACAATTGTTTTATTGGTTGATTACTTGATATGCAGGATGGAAAATTTGGATTTGATGTTAAAATATGGTCCTGATACATGGAAACTACACAACAAGCGGTTAGAAGTATACTTATCAAGGTTTGTTAATTGAATAAACGTGGTTCATGTTTCGATTTTGTTTTGAATTCTACAGTTGCTACCTCTCTGGCATCAATCTATTTTCATGTTACGGGCTTGTAACACCAGTGCTTCTGCATTTTTTGCTTACCTCGAATATGTTTACAAATCTAGCTGATGTCGTCAAGACAGGCCTGCCTTGGTCCATATGGCTTGGTACTTGTAATTTTCAACTTAAATTTCTTGCCTTCAGCAGAAGGACTTATCTTTTATATTGATTTGATTCTTCCTATTAGTTTTTGGAAAACGGATGTTTCGGTAAATGATATCGATACAGAAAAGCCTCAGATTTGCTTGAGGATGTCCCCATAAAGTTCCTTCGGACAATAATTTTTCATTCCTATGATTAAGATTCCTAGGTAAACAAAAATCTGTTTGGTATTTCTAGAAACCTTTCGTACCTATGTTTGATATATTTTTTACAGATTTAGTAAACTCTGGTTTAAAGCATTTCTTAGTTCTGTGCTTCATAGAATCGGTAACCTTGTTTTTGTCATTGCATACATTTATGCTTTCATGATATTTGTTCGACTTGATCTGCATGATTTCTCATTATCTTCATTAACTTTCATGTGGACTGGCCAGTTCTTTAGATTGTTACTGGTACATTTTTACAAGGCATGGACACATGCATGGAAAGGCATACAAGTGAGGGTTGGGGAGCTAATCTGTACTTAATTAATATAAAGCTTAAGTGAAACAGCAATCTTAACCCTTTATGTAAAACTGATTAGTGTCGACTTTACAGTTGTTCCTCCCATCTATTACGATCTCACTCCCTCAACACATGCACAATATACATTTACCAGTGTAAATAATAGATCAAAAGGATGTTGCCGGAGCAGCTGAGCTTTATAACACTGTTGTTTGCCTGCATATTTCATATTTCTCACGCCACTGGTTTTAGTTGTGTTATCAATTTCTAGAATGCAGAAATTAGCTCAAGAACAAAATGAAAAGATTGAAAAAGTAAATCGTGAAAGGAAATATCATCAGGTAATTATCATTTACAACTCTTTTCTCCGTTTTGACTTGTTAAGTTTCTGCTAACCTTTTATTCTTAAATTTATTATCAGCAAAACACTGCATATGAGCTTAATGCATTGTCCATGCAATGGAAGGAGCTCTGTCAGAAGAATATAGATATCAATGTTGCCTGTGCTTCAGTTGAAAATCGTATAAATGAACTGAAAAGTGAAGCAGCAGAGAGGTGACTACTACGAATATTTTGGTTTTCTCGGCTTATTTCCTCTAGTTTTGGTGTTAATTACTTTTTTTTTTTTCAGAGGCTGGAACTTGGAAGCTGTGACAGAAAATGGTCAATTGGCGAATTCCGAATTATGAGATTGGGATGTTCTCGTCTAGTTTTGTATCTGTAAGGAATTTTTTCAGCTGTAGTAAGCTTGACTTTAAATGTTATTGTACCTCTAAATGTCTAGTTCGATGTCATGAAAAGGTTACGCATGTGCTCACTCCAAAACGATATGATGAAATGTTTTTACAGAGGAAACCTGTGTTTTTTGGGGGCTGCAAGTAGTGAAATTTTTATTCCAATTCAATCTAAATAGTACTTTCTGCTTCCCACCTTTATGACATTATCAAATCACACGTAGCCTGATTGTTTTGGTGATGTTTACAAACTTAATTCCATCAATCTGACATTGGGATGATTTTTGTTCTTGAGGTGAAATACGAATTTTTTCTTATACGGTCTTCCCATCCTTAGTAAGATCACCGCTCTGGTGTTCTGTAGCTCCAAAGGTCTAAATGGATGTTCCCTCTTCTGAGTATTTAGTCCCAGTGTGCTCTTGTTCTTGGTGATCTCGGTCGACACCGACTTAGGTTTTATTTTATAAGGTATCTTCTATAGAAGGTTCAAAAATCCTTCACGTGTGGGGGTCGTCCCATCCTATTTATACTACTTTACTTTGAGAAGGGTGTTTATCTATGGTCCAAATCTTACAAACCCATGGTTTACTGTGGTGGTTTAGTGATTATTAACGTTGTAATTTTGACAAACGTTGTCATTATTGGTATCTGGGGCAGACTGTCCCTGTAGGGATGTGGCCAGAGTGTGCCCAGATACCGTGCTGTCTAGGCCAGTTTCTGACTATGGATACATCACAGCATTTGAAGTTCTGATTATGTTGAGATACCACAATTGTCTCTTGAATACCGATCTTGCCCAAATGCGGTAGTTCTCGGCTACGTACTGTGTACTCTCGGCTATAGAATTGATTTCCTTGGCATTGTCACAATTGTGGTAAGGGAAAAACTTTTCACTCACCCAATGGTAGTACCAACGGTGATACTTTTAAATAAATCCCTGATTTCCTGTTATAATTTTCCTTTTTATGTTATCTTATTTTTTATTTTAGAAAAAATTGTAATTTAAATTTCTTATGTAAATTTCATGCTTTTTTATTTTGGTTCAATTGAACACACGATTTAACATATCAATGTTAAAATATCAAAATAAATGAAAGAAACCTTTTGACAAGTAAGGATTGTACCAAAGTTGTGATTCATTTTCTTGAAATATAAAGAATAAAATCCTATCAAAATAGGTTGACTCAAATCTTGAATCAAGAATTAAATTTTGATCAAATTTGTAATTTAGACTAAATTGAGGTATTTGAAAAAAATGTGAAAAATAATATATATTTTTTATTTAAATGTCAAATACGACAAGATAACATGTTTATTATCTACTGAGTCTTGGGAAATCGCATTACAATGGAAACATGAGAGTAAGCGAATCCACTTCTTTTCATAATAATCATGAAGTTAAGAATTAGGCCCTTATTTTTAAATTTACTGTCAAAAAAATTAAATATAACTCAAAATTAGTTACTTTTAAATTAAAATACTAATGGTTATAAATAATAAATTAAAAATAACACAAACATTTTTTTAAATTGTATACTCTTAATTGTACGGTTATTATATAACTAAAAATTATGTCAAAAGTAATTACAAAACGATTGTATCTTGTTTATATAATAGTATAAATAAAAAATAATAATTATAATAAAATTATTTGAAAGATATTAAAATTTATATTATATTTATAAAAATTGAGTAGATAGAAAATAAATTTTTAATTAATTTCTGTAATTTTATAATCATATAATAGAAATTTCTGTAATGTTGTATTAAAAAAATTTATAGTAAAATATATATAAAATTTAGTTAACGATGAGAGTATTTTAGTCTTTTTGTTACTATTGGGGTGCAGGCATTAATAATGAGGGTGCACGAAGAAAAGCATAGTTTGAATAACTTGCGGACCAGCCATTTGTTATTATATTAGTTAATTGACAGACATAAAATTAAGCACTCTCATTACTTCACTGCATCAGCGTCATTTTATTATTTAGTCTGCATCCAAAGGAAAAACCGTTTGCATATTATAATACCAAATCATGTCTATTAAATTATACATTTAAAGAGATTTCAATTTATATCATCCAAACAATATTTATTTTGTGAACATCGCAGTTATCTAATTTAAGTATCCGAACATAAATCATGTTACTTCAAACTCAGATCTAACCAAAATCAAGATTATAAAATCAAATTGGTTACTACTCAAGTCTGTAAACCAAATGCAAGGCATAAACACGAACATGTCAAGCTTTATTAACTACTAAAATTTTGGAAATTTAATTGTTTAAAGAAAAACAAAAGTCATTCATTACAGATAAAATTGTTATAACTCAGCAAAGCATTACAGATGCCTCAACATTTTGTCCTAGTTGTTCTGTAATCCTCTCCCTAACCAATCTATGTCCTTTAAAGGTTTCAAACCAGAAAGAAGAAAAGAATGAGAAAAACTAAATAAATTTCCTTGATTTTCCAGCACAATCTAAACGAATAGAATCTCAGTACAGTTTAATCAGTTGGCACAGTGCAAAGGGACCCATGTCCAGGACTATGCTCTAGGGGATACATTGTTGTTCTCTTCACATACCTTAAATGATCAAGTGCCGCCTTTCTGAGCTTTGAAACTGCATTTAGATTTCTTTTTACTTGCTTCCTAATTATGGAACATGCAGCCAGTGGATCTTCAGATCCTGCTCCAACTCTCCTGTAAAAATCATAAATTTGAGTCTCCAAATAGTCTCAGATTCAATCCATCTGTACTCATATTAAGCTCAATTAGCATTGAACAACATAAATATCATGTCATGTTCGGTGCGCAGAAACACAGCATATAACTAGCAGGGCCGTATGACCGATGTCAAATGAAGTTAATACTAAAGGGTCATGACCTTTCAATATTTTTGAGGTCTCCCGATAGAACATATCAAAGACCAATAATACCCTTCTGCTAATAAACACTACCAAAAAGGTAACTAGAAACAACTAAATAAATATTCTATTAATTTATCACAACTTTATATTTGTCCTAATATAGCACAAGCCATGAGATATTAAGAGAGTTGCAACAATAATTAGAGAAACAAAAAACGGGGGTGGAGGAATGGGGGCAAATCATTTACCTCAGTAATTTCTCTGATGCAATTCTAGAAGCTCTTATAATTTGGCGGCTTGGTACCCATTTTACAACACGATTAGGATCAGCTCGCATGGGAGAATGAATTTTGATAAGCTTGAAAATGGAACCAGATAGAAAACATCAATGGTTTGAAAAGTAAGAAACGTGATTATACTTGTATTACTGAGAATAAATTAAACAAGGAATATACATTCTTGCTTATGGTTTATACATAAGTGTGAAACTTCAACATTTAACATAATTATCAGCAAATGATGTGGAAAATCTATTTTCCTTTTGGTTCTAAAGGGAAGTTATTAAATGACTTGAACGTATGGCCTCCACAAGGATGGCTTACTTACCCCCAAGCATTCCATCATCTGGTAGTAAGCTCTACCGTGCAATGGGGTATGGCCTTGACGAGATTCAGAGAAATATCTTGTCCTATGAGAAATAAGGATTGTTGATCAGGCAAAGAAATACGTATTTAACCAGTGCTACTAATTGCAATAAGAAAATATAATACCATTCTTTATAACCAGGATCTACAGTGAAACCATACATATCCACTGAATCGCACATAGAGAGAGCAAATTCAAGAGCCTTAAGTCCAGTTCCTTTTGCTGCTGAGCCAAAGGATGCACCTAGCATGAGGTACACAGGATTTTTTATCGGAACCTCCTGCAGAAGACAAAACCAATTGCTTTGCAAGTGGAACATAGAATGTGCGACAAAGAAATACAAAGTAGTTGTTTTAGAAGATGGTTTCCTTTGACAAGGAAATATACCCGAATCATTTTGTTCATGATATCATGAATTGTTGTTTTTATTATCAGCGCTTCTTTTCTTTGTTCTGCAGAAAAAGCAATTTATAGTAAGGATAGACTCGTAATCGCATTGTAGCAAGTGGAGCTCATGAAAACAAAATGGCAATACCATCTAACTCTACAACTTTGTCCAGCGCTTTGGCGGATCCTCGGTTTAGAAGGCGAAATGTGCTTTTCCTACCCACATAATCAGTGTAATTCTGTAGTCATAAACAGTACTAAGTGGTGGAGGTCTTAATTTTTTGGGATGAAGTAAAAAGAACATAAGAAGCATCCTGTTGAACGACAAACCTGTATTGGAGCACCATTTTCTCTAATGACAACTTCATAACCATCTATCTCCTTTCCAAATTTTGTTTTCAAGAGGTCTCCTGAATTGCCAATAACAGCACAGCGCCCAAACTGTCTAGGGAAGTACGGTGGTGTTTCAGGGAGAACCAGTGAAAGTTTCTCCATGCACAAGGTCTTGTTCTCACAGCGGTTGCTGCAACACAAAAGATCCTATTCTGAGACTTCACACTAATTTTAATTTCCTTCTAAAGAATAACCTCCGTGACTTTAATTCCATGACTAAATATAAATTATATATATTCAACATGGAACATGATATCTATGTTTTATATTGAGAAACTCAGACAAAGTTTTATCTCCTCAACAAGAGCATATGTTTGCTTCTCAACAGCCAATTATAAATGTCTTAGGACTGACAAATTGACAGAGTATGCTAAATGAATTAAAATGAAATTTAGTGTGAGGAGTCATTCTTATAGGATACCATTATTTCGTAATTACTTAACTGTTCAGTAAAATTGAGTTGCACGTTACTTACAGCTGTATTCCTTTATTGATCCTACGCCATGCATATTCCTCCCATCCATTTGGTAAAGAATCAATGAATTCCTTGGTGAGGATAGTGGTACTGTTCCGCACCTGAGAAATCATTTCAGGACATTATTCATTTTACAATTAAAAAAAAAAACTAATGAAAGGAAGTTGACATTAATGTCTAGAGTGGCAAGGGTAGTTAAAACTGTCGTATATTAATCAACCAGGATATCAAACGAATCAGGATGTATATAATAACAAAGAAATTATAGATTTCTGACTAATTACAATCACAAAAACAGAGACTAAGTCGCTTACATGTTCCCATGAAGCCACAGCTTCACATAGATTAAAATCAAAAGACAGAGCTTCAAGTTCTCCAGTTTTTGGATCTCTCTGTTAATGCAGAAAACTCCAGATGTCAACAAATTGGTTAACTGTTTAACTTCTTTTAACCATGTGATTGTATAACTACACATACTTCTGAATTGGAGGACGTTATTTCCCCCCAACTGGTAGGTTATCAAAATTAACACATCTTAAAGAATCACATATGCAGTTTTTTTTTTCTTCCTTCATGAACAACAATATGTTCAGTGAATGATTAGGAATCTTTACCCATTTAGGAATGGTGTCTCTGGGGAAATTTATCGTGGTTTGGCAATAATCTGAGCCCCTAGTTGCTTCTAGGCCAAGTCCGTTTGCACTCTGCATATAACTCAAAAGTAGTAACTCAGTTGAATCATTCAAGGAACCCACACTGAGAATATATCTAAAAGATGCATAAGGTGCTGAAACTGTAAGAAAAATATTGAAACAAAACAACTACAAATTACTCCACAATAAATACCATACAGAGGGGCAATTAAAACCACTAAATAACAGTCCTTCAAATAAAATACAACACTTTCTAGCATTAAAAAATAGTTCTCTGAAACTTAGTAGAGAAGTTTCTATACCACTCTCAAAGCTCCAATACTCAACATCAGCGCATTTAGTATCAAACTATTCTTCAATAAGCAGAGATCTTGTTTTATGTTGTTGCATCCATTTGCAAACAAACTAAAATTCAGGTTTACAAACTCTACCCAGTTCCCTATCCATGAAATTCATACATAACGCAACAGCATTGTGTGTTGTACACGGAAACAACACACGCAAATAACCCTGATTTGAAGGCAAATGCAGCAGCACAGAAACCAAAAAACAAAACAAAGAAACCGAGGAAAACCTCACCACACACTTCTGGAAAGTGTTGTGCAGCGACAACAACGCTTCGGTGTCTTCATCTGTGAGGCGATAACCGGGATCTGCGAGTGGTTGCATCGTTATTATAATTATTATTATTAGATTTAACGCAGTTGAAGAAAACTGTGAGAAATTGAAGAAGATACAGGCAAATACATACATACATACAAAAGGATCAGAGAGTCCGGTGATGTAGATGGAAATGGCTGCAAATCCAGATGCCAAGGCCAGAAATAAACCCAATTGCAGAACCCTCATCGGATTATTGACTTGCCCACAAATCGAATTGGGATTTATCTAGGGATTGATTATTGTAGAAGTAGTATCAACATCTGCTTCACACACTCCAATTCACACTTCAAAATCTTTACCTATGTGAAGCTAATTGAATCTCCAATTGCTTTTGTTGGGTTATTTAATTCAAACTAAACTTTTGGGTTTTTAAGAAAGTTAACTATTTTTCACTCCATAACTTCACTCGCAAAGTATAAATCTGTCATGTTAATTAATTAAGAACTAAATATTAATTATAAGATATAATTTAAATTATGTTTAAATGATCATTTTCATTAAAATGTATTTAGTTTTAAAAAATGAATTTTAATTTATAAAAACTATAGAAAAATGATTTTATTTATATGACTACAAACTTTTAAAATTATAATTAGTATCTTACATATATTTAAATTTAATACTCTAATAATCGATATAATTTAATATTCATAATTGTGATTAATATTGTTATATAGGTTAATATATATTCACTTAGATTTCAGTTAACTTTTAAAATAAAGTTTTTGAAGTACTTCTATTGTTGAGGATGTGGAGGAAGCTAGATGTTATAATTTGACGGTGACTATTGATATTACTTGTAATAACAATTAGTGAATCGAACTCTTGAGAATGTTACTTTTTTTAAATTTAGGAGTATAAAAATTCAGGTACTACCATTTAAATGATTTAATTGGCACATTTTTTTATAATTTTACAATTATTTATGGTTTTCACAAATATTCATTCATTCAATTGAGATTATGAACATTATGGTTTTCAATAGGTTTGCTAGAGAGGAAAAAGGAAAAAGCTGAGACATGTTTTCAAAAATATTCATTGGTAGTGGGAAATGCTCATGAGAGTTACAAATCATATAGAAACTAGTTATTTAATGTTAATTATTTCTTTGAAGATTATAAAGTTATTAATTATCTATAGTCAAAAGATTGGTTGAGTGTATGGAAGAGACTCCTTTTTAACATGCAAAAGGCTTCATATTTTCTTTAATAGACGTATAAACCTTACTTATTCTTATTTTATTGATTTTTACTGTAAAGACTTCCTTACTTATTCTTATTTTATTGATTTTTACTGTAAAGACTTCGATAAACTCATACAGTCGATAAAAGAGTTTGTGATCCCCGTTTGCACTAAAAGTAGAAAGAGTTTTGCAAAAAAAAAAAAAAAACTTCATATTTATTAAGTAAGATAGGAATTAATTTAATTGGTGAATAAAAGTATAATTGGATGTCTCACTAAAAGGTTCTCATGAATGAGGAAGTCATGTAGTTCTAAATGGGTTATTAGTGTAGAAGAATTTTTAGGCATCTATTATTTGAGACTTTTTATTGTTATTAACAATTTGACGTAAAAATTACATTAAAAAACTATTTTTAATACAAAAACTTATATTTTACATTGAATATAACATAGTTTCAGATAAAGTTATATTAAAAAATAAATTAAAATTATCCAAAATTTATGTTGAACGGTACACAATTTAATATAAATTTATGATATTTCTAAAAATAACATTGGTATAAACTTACAAACTAAAAAAATAAAGAAATTTCTTAATAAGAATACTTAAACATTTAAACTAATTACAAAATTATGATTTCTAATATCTAACAACAAAATAAAATTAAACTATTCATATTGAATAATTAAAGTAGTTAATTGTTCTCTCAAATATTGATAAACGAAAACAATCCTTAAATATTCAAGATATTTTATTTTTATAATCATGTCAATATTATAAATATAAAATATAAATTATGTCATGTTTAGATATATTATTCTTGTTTATGTTATATAGTAGTCACATTGAATAATTTTTTTTATTGTCTACTTCACTAAAACGTGAAAGAAGTAACAAAAAATAATTTTATATGTATTAGACATAAAATAATTATATGTATTAAAAAAAATATAATTTTATAGTATATAATTTATATAACTTCGTTATGATTGTTTTACTTTAAATATTTGTGTTAATCATACTTATAATTAAAATAAAATTACATATTACTTTAATACACTTATATTTATAGTATACTAAAAAGTGTATAAATTACTGCAATGAACTTTTAATTTATTGATTATTTTTTATAGTGAATAAAATTATATTATCGTGTAATCCTTAACAATGATTATAATCAACGTCAATGGGATCTATAGTTATTAGTTATAAAATGATTATAGTTTGAAAAATACAAGATAGAAAACCAACCCTTTAATGTATAGAGTTAAATAAATATATATTTAAGAGTTTCTTAACCATAGTTACATGTAGTTACATGTGTTGTTAGATATGAACTTTTGTATTTTCAGGTAGATTTATGAATGGATTGATACTTAAAAAAAAATTATTATTTATTTTAGTTTAAACTCAATTTGTCTATATACTTTAAATATAATTATTATATCAAGTAAAGTATAAACAACCTTAAACTAGTTACCTGTTCCCATAAATTTACATAGGAAGAGTAATACTATTAATGTCATATAATCCATTGTCTTCATATTAATGTCATCCTCAACTTTGATCATATCATCATCATCACCAACAAGTCTCCCATAACTTCTTGATAAGATAATTGTATCATGGTTGAATTTTAGGTTAAAAGAAAAATGATGAAATATAAAAGTTAATCCATTTATGACTTACATAAATACAAATCCACAGAGAAATACTTAATTTAATTATTAAAAATTATCTCATATAAATAAACTCTCATCTTATATAACCTTTGACTAAAACTATTTTTAGTTAAGATTTAGTATTAGATCATTAATGATAATTAAATTTTAAATTCAACATCACAATATCTTATAAGAAATATGAGATACTCTCAACTAAAAAAAAAACACCTTCCATGCAAAACCTTGACAGTTAAAATAATAAATAAAAAACTTATAATTTCATTAATAGTGAGGTGAATAAAATACTTGTTAACTAAAAATAATATACATTATAGGAATAATTGCATTTATTAACATATTTTTTTAGAAATTCTAAAGTTTTCATCATTTTAGTGTAATTTGATAAAGAAAATATTAAAATTAATAAATTTTAAAATTTGCCACCTTATATTAAATAAGTTTTGTTTATATAACATAACTTTAACACTAAATTTTAATTTACAAAAGTCACATAGAATAAAAATGTCTGTTTCTTTATTTTTATTTTTATTTTTTAGCACACAAGAGTCACCCAAGGTTAAAAATAACTTTAATTAAATTAATTTTCTGCTAATAGGTTAAAGTCTAGAGACTATCTATTTTTTTTATATAAATAATAGTTGATCTACATTAAAAGTTAACATTAAATCTCTCTGAATAAAAGTTAAGAATTAACACTCACCCTTACAAATATTATATATAAAGAATAACTGATCTATATTAAAAATTACCATTAAATCTCTCTCTGTTACTGTATAAAACTTAAAGAGTCAACACCCACCCTTACAAATATTTCCGCACTAGTATAGTTAGTGGTAACAGAAGTGATAATGTCAATTTTACAATAGCAATAATTTTGTAAGATTAAATTACACTAAGATTTGTTAATATTCTCTTAAATTACACATAAATCTTAATCTTTTAGAATTTCGTATAAATATTCTTAGAACATTACACTGATAGTTTCTTTACTCATAGTTGCTAATACAATTTTTGATAATAAAAAGATCACTTCAATATAGAATCAATTTTTATTTTAAAAATTAGAATAAATTCTATTCAATATCAATAATAAAAGTTTAAACATGAACTAAATATGAAAATATTTATAGGTAAAATTATATAATTATATTACACGCACTAATTAAATTGATTGAAACATGTACAACGTTAAATACTAGACATGAAATTAAGGTACAACAACAAACAGCAAATAGGATAACTAGGAAAGGCAAAGTGAAAATAAGAAGACAGAGAAAGAAAAGATAAAAAGGTTGCGCCTCTACAAAACCCCACGCCTCCTTTGTCATTCCGTATTTTTACTCTTCCTTTCACAGTTGCGTTGCGTCACCGAAACCCTTGCTACCTCTCTGCACAATCCCTATCGTCATCGCCATGGGTACGTTCTCTTCATCTCATTCCCATATCAATTCCTTTTTCCCTCTCTTTCCTCAATCCCTCCGTTCTCTCCTTTAGATCTGCATGTTCCCGCTTTTCATAGATCTTTCACGGTTAACTCTACCGATCGGCGACAATCGCCGCGATTTTATTGTTATGCCTTTCTGCTTTTGTTTCTGCTCAAGTTCAATTGATTGAACTCGGATTTGCGATGTTCTATTTTACTTACTGTGTAGTACTTATTTGTTTGTATTCCAACTTTGTTAACTTCTCTTGGTTGTGAGTGAAATTTTGTTTGCAGTAAGCTGAGTTGCATGCAATGGTTAGTGGCTTGATTTATAATTGTTTGGGCTTTCATTCACACTGAAGAGTAATTTAAAGAAACAAGTGAATTATTGCTTTTATTGAATGAAACAAAAGCTTTCTGGTTCGAGGTTATAAGGATTTGGAGATTGGAGGAAATATTGATGTCTCTTTTGTTTGAATGGTAGATATCGAGGAGGACATCCGTTCTTTACAGCTTGAATCGGCCGGTAATCTATAGGCTACTGATGTTTTTTTAATTTTTAACTTGTATTTATACTGTTTTATTTTAATATTTTTTTCGATATTGGTTGTGAATTTGTGATAAGCAGATGACAATAATGGGGTGGTAACTCCTGAGGATGGAAAGCCGGAAGAAGTTGAGAAATCTGATAAGATGGATGAAGGTTGGTTGTAAGAAAGTGGTTGATTCTGTGTTTATATTTTATGGGAAAATAAATCTCATTGATTATAAACTCTTACATAATTATACTTCAAGATTCTTTGTGGTTGTAAAAATGTATTGTCATCATTTTTATTTTTTTTGTCCGAGATCAACCTGTTTCTACTTCTTACGTTTGTAAATGTTATGCACCACAGCACCTTCCATTGATACAATTATCACTCTCACTTGTTTACAAAAGTTGTTTTGATATAGAAAGTTATTATCATAATGATGCTCTTCAAAAGCATTGTAGAAGTCAGAATAGGAGTTTGTGTTCCTCTTTTCCTCCCTTTTCTTCTTGTCCCTTGTTATACTCCTTTTAGTATTTTGGTTATATTAGCTGATTTCTTTAAATGAATGGTGTACGACTGGTATCTGCAGTGTTATCTATGGTGGATGCCCAAAATTCCACCGTATAAACTTGCCATTGCAGCCTATCACCGCCATAGTGGGCCTCCAATTACAAATTGCCTATGGTCGTTGGCAAAAAATATGCCACACCATTTCACCTTGGTGCTACCATTTAACAACACTGGGTAGCAGTAGCACACATAATCTCACTACACAGTTTCATATCAAATAAGCTCTACGTTGTCTTACCCATGGTTGATATTGTTGTGAATTATATACAATTAATTACTTGCCCCACCCTGTGATCCTTGTCGTCTGGTTATATTCTGACCATTGAAAAATGATGATTGATCAATTTAACCTAATCTACCAGTAAAGCTCTGTTCTTCATTGATTGTGGTATTGGTTGTTTCACTTACTTGCTGACTTATAAGTTAATGATGGAGATTGGAGGGCACCATATAATAATTTTATCTTGGTGATTTCAGATCCTAAGCAGGAGGTTCAGGCACAGGCTGCTGAGGCTGAGCCAAAAGGTATAGGGAAGTTATTTAGTTTCCAAGTATGCAATTAAATGCATAGTTTGCATTTGATTTCTCATTCAGAACTAGACAGCTCTGTCAATAAAAATGCAAACATCCATTTTTGTGTGATCACTCCATGACATTGATTTGTAGTGAAAGATAAGGAGATCCCTCCCGTTCAAGAAGAAGAAGAGGAGCCAGAGATGACAAAAAGGCACTTGAATGTGGTGTTTATTGGCCATGTTGGTAAGTTAAATAATTCACACGATTCTTCAGTACGAGTAACCATGTTTTCTTTTTGTGGTTTGTTCAGCTTTAAACCTTTGACAACCATCACTTGTGTAAGAGTATCAGGCATCATATCTACCTTGTGCATTATATAATGAAATAGCCATTTAGAAGTTGACCACGGACTAGAGGACATTTGTTGCCTCTGCTGGTTATCAACTTCTTAAATTTTTTTGCTTTTCATGTAAGAAGTAGAATAAAAGAACGTCCTCTAGACTTGGATTGCATGCTTTCACTTCTGCTTGGGTTCATGTGGTTATTGATCTATAATTCGTTAGTCTCATGTAACCTGTGCAGAGTTGGACTAAATTGGGAGAATAATTTTTTAATGCTTTCAGGGTAGGTAAACTTTTGATTATAAGCTGGTTTGAACACAAAAGAGGCTAATCTGAGCACATACTAAATTTTCAACATGATAAATACAGAGTACATTCATTTTACTATAGTACACGAGGAAAATGTAGGGCAGGTCAGGGCCTATTGACACACATCACACGAGCTATAAAGATTTGTTGGAAGGGAATATGCATGAGATTTTTTTTATAACTGCCTAAAGATTCGTTAGCAGAGTGGAGTGAGGAGTGAGGAGTGAGGAAGGCATGGATTCAGTTAGAGATTTGCATTCTGGATATACTATTGTTATACAAGTAATTTATTCCTGTATATCATGTTTTAGATGCTGGTAAGTCTACAACTGGAGGCCAGATACTTTTCCTCAGTGGTCAAGTTGATGAACGGACTATCCAAAAATATGAGAAAGAGGCCAAGGACAAAAGTCGAGAAAGTTGGTAAGCTTATTCACTTTGTTTTTTGATTAAAAGTGTCATGTGTTCCAATCTGCATTGCTGTCTCTTAATCTATTTATTGCAACTTAGGTCCTAACGTCTTAAACTTATGGTTTTCAGACTAATTTACTAACACATGTTTGAGTTGGTTTGCCTTATTGGCCTGTTCTATATTAATATTTCAGTGTTTGTGTGATAGTCCTTTTTTCAGCAAGTACAATAAGTTCCAGCTATTTAATATTTGGGTGATTGTGTAAAAAGAATTGGGTTTGTGCAATGAGAGATGCTTAAAATCCGAGGCAGCTTATTTGGCTTGATTTGGATGAATTTTCCTAGTGCTTCAAGCTCTCTTGTACTAATTTAGCTCAGATCAAGCTACTTTTTCCTTTATAAAGTAATCAAATAATTATTATAAAAATTAATGGACTGGACCATTACATGCTGTAGTTAGATTCTACCAGATGGAAACAAATAAGCATTAAATAGTAAATAAAAATGTAGTCCGTTCTCCAGTTTGCTCTGCTCAGAAGAAATTCTATGATGGGTATAGTAATCCAATCAGAACATTCAATTATGACTTGTGTGGATGTATATTTCTTTTGTGTTTGACGTTTCCAATTATGTTATTACACTGTTTGTCTTATGGTTGTTTCACTCTGTCACTAAATAGTAAATGAAAGTGTAGTCTGTCCTGCAGTTTGCTTTGCTCAGAACAAATTCTATGATGGGTAAAGTAGTCCAAACATAACATTCAATGAGGAGTTATGTGGAAATGTTATTTCTTTTTCAACCCCATAGCTTCAAATATTTATTCGAGATCTTTCTCTCTCCTGATGAAATTTGTGGCATGCTAATTTAAATTTCTTCTGAGCCAGTTGAACACTTTTACAGTTGGTAATTGTCCATTACTAAATGTTTTAATGCTTCTCTAATATAGTGGGTGAAATTTTTTCATTATTTATTTTTCATGTTCTTCCAGTAGTCCATAAATGTATGCTAGCAGTACTAGTAATTCAAGTTTGAAATGTTATTCTGTGTTTTATCTATATGGCAATTGGATCTTGAAGTTATTAATTTTTTAAATAAGATTTTTCTTTATTTATTTATTTTTGGAGAGAAGAGGGATCTTTCAGCTTAATGAATATACCTGATACTAATCTATTTCAAATTAATGATTTGAAATTAATATGCTAGGTATATGGCTTATATTATGGACACAAATGAGGAGGAGAGGGTAAAGGTATGAGTAAATTTTCTGATAAAAGCTAAGTGGTTTATTGATTTGATGTAGTATCGTAAGTGTATGGATTTGATCAGCGTTTATAATTAGGGTAATGTGGTGACAATTGCAGGGAAAGACAGTTGAAGTTGGAAGAGCACATTTTGAAACCGATACAACAAGGTTTACTATTTTGGATGCGCCTGTGAGTATTTGCATTGTGATTCTCCTCAGATTAATTTTCTTTATTGTGTACATGCATATTCCCAAAGTAATACTATTCTCTTTTGAACTACTTAGAGGATTTTCTGACAGATACCCTCCCTTGATTCAATTGTTTCTTTTGAAAATCCCACATTAGCATGAGTTATGACCAAATAATGTTATATAAGAGGTTTTCTAATAGGTATAAAACTTATCTTATAAGCCAATTTTATAAAGTTGAGTTAGATCTAAACCCTCATTTTAAGATGATATTATTGAGCCATATGCTATTGACCCGCCATTAGCCATATGCTATTGACCTGCTATTCAATTAGTTCTGAATGACAATGCTTTTGCAGGGCCACAAAAGCTATGTTCCTAACATGATTAGTGGTGCATCTCAAGCTGATATTGGAGTGTTGGTTAGTTGATCGATGTGTGACTTTGTCCTTGTTTACAATTATGTGCTTCACAACCATTTGATGATAGAGCTATCTGTGTTTTATGCCCCATCAATCAGGTTATTTCTGCTCGGAAGGGAGAGTTTGAAACTGGATACGAGAGAGGTGGACAAACTCGTGAGCATGTCCAGCTTGCAAAAACGCTGGGTGTGGCGAAGTTGCTTGTTGTTGTTAATAAAATGGATGAACCTACAGTGCAGTGGTCAAAAGAAAGGTTCTATTTACTTTTTCACTGTATTCGCACACATCCTTTCTGTGCTTATACGCAATTATAATAAGAGTCCTTGCTGCTGGTGTACCACTAGGTATGACGAAATTGAGTCAAAGATGCTTCCATTTCTAAAGCAATCTGGATACAATGTAAAGAAAGGTAAACGGCATTTTTTCTTTTGTTTGAGAAAATGTTGAAAATTCTGTTTCCTTTCGTTTTAATTCATCTGCTTTTTAATTGTTGGATGCTATGTGAATGTGAGATTTATAATGGATGGGGGGTTGTGTAGCTTTTACATGGAGAACATGCTCTATATGATAATAAATGTGATGGGGGAGGGGACACATTGTCGTATTCACTTCTAGAGAGTTATGTCTTGCTTAATAAATGCTGAAGCTTGGGACAATTTGAAGATTCCTGATAGTTTCTTTGCTCAAAATGTTGAGAAGGTTTGAGATCCTAGGTATTAAGTTCTAAAAGGATGATTTGAAACCTAGTACATGGAGTAAACAACACTTCTTTTTATTGAAAGAATTGAGATTCAAGGACTTTTAGGTTGTTCACTTTCTGTTCCACACTTTATCTCTATGGTGTAGGATTTGAAAAACCTTTCAAACCTGTGTTTTGGAAGACATTGCGTGCTTAGTGAAAATTTCATATTTTGCGCAGATCTCATCTCAACTAGTTTAATGAATTGTGTAAATAAAGTCATTTTACTAATTGTTTATTCCACAGATGTCTTGTTTTTGCCAATATCTGGTCTAGTGGGTACAAACATGAAAACAAGGGTGGACAAAAGTGTCTGCCCATGGTGGAATGGGCCTTGCTTGTTCGAGGCCCTTGATGGTATTGAAGTTCCACCACGGGATCCCAAAGGTCCTTTCAGGTATTAAATTTCTGACCATCTTGCCCCCAAGGTCCTATATAATATTTTTTTTCTTTTATTTTTGAAGTTTAACATCTTTGCTAAGAGGGAGGTTCTGACTTGCATAGGATGCCCATTATTGACAAATTCAAAGACATGGGAACTGTTGTTATGGGCAAAGTTGAGTCCGGTTCTGTTCGTGAGGGAGACTCCTTGTTGGTCATGCCAAATAAGGTAGTTTTATTTATTTTCTTTGTGTTGTTGTGAGCTGTCTTTCTTTTTTCTTATTATTTCTTCAACATTGAAATGGGTAACAACTGCAGGATCAAGTAAAAGTTGTTGCCATATTTATCGACGAGGATCGTGTTAAACGTGCTGGACCTGGTGAAAATTTACGGATTAGATTATCTGCTGTTGAAGAAGAAGACATTTTAGCTGGGTTTGTCCTGTCTAGTGTTGGTAAGGTTTATTGTTCCTTCCACTTGAAATTTTTGGGAAATGTGTTGTGGTAATACAATTTTGGAATGTATTTTTTTAATTATAGCAGTCAATACTGGTTAGTCCCAAAAACATGATAGGAGATAGCAGGATAACTGCCATTCCAATTTATATATTTTATTATATGTGTGCGTGTGTGGGCACTTGCTAAAAACAAGATTACTCAAAATTCCTGCACTAATTGTTAATAGTAAAAAAGTTCGTAGTAACTACACAAAACATAAAGTTATATAGCAATAAAAATCAAGGAAATAAGTGCTTAAAGCATCTTAAAGTCAAAAAACATGTTCAAGATTCTTTTGGTAAAGTATTTGCTATTTATTAGAATCTTTTATTATATATTTAAAGAAATATTACATTACTTTTGTAGCAAACTCTCAAGTTAATTTTTTTAATGTTACAAGTCATTATATTAGTCTTTAAAAAGTCTTGATAATGAACTAGTTTTGTCTAAACTTTCAATATTTAGTCTTTTAAAAGTTTTTTTTATCATCAAAATAGTTTCTCAATCTAATTTATATTAAATGAGTTAAGATAAAAACCTATAACATCATCTATTTTCTTTATAGTGTCAACTTTTGAAAAATTAATATAATAATTATTAGACCATCGGTTTTTAATAAAAACTTTCATAGTAACTTTTTGTATAAAATATTATAGTAATGCGTATAATTTAGAAAAATATATATATATATATATATATTTATTATTTTTATTATTATTCTCATAAATACTTTCAAGGATATGCTTATTAATATATATATTTTTAATTAAACCACACCAACAATCATGTATCTGAGAGATAATAATAACAAAATAAGGTGTAGAGGGTAAATTAATCAAACCCTACTCCATTGCTGTTGGAGGGAAGCAGAGACTAGAGGGGGAATAGAAATGGCTCCACGAGCAAGATTGCAACCTCTCTGACTGCATTAGTACACAAGACACAACGGCATTTGTTGCTCTTGCACAATCGTGTTGCTATAGAGCATGATTAGCTACAATGTTTTTTATTATTTTTTTTTATAAATATTTTCTTAAGGTGGCTAGAAAACATAATTAACCCACAATTTCAGGCAATGTTTAAAAACTAGTTTGTCTCATTTCATTTTTCATACCTGATTCTGATATGAGTTTAGCCACGTTAAATGTATTATGCCATGAGATTTGCCATACTAATATGTCCTATTTATTGTGGCTTTGACAAGGCATAAACTAATTGCATTGTTTTAAGCTGGACATGACACCTATGCATAAATTATAGCAAGTATTTAAAGTTTAGTTTAGTCATAGTCAATTAATTATATTGATTCAAAAATGAAGTCAGATAGGATCTTAAATTAAATTTAGATCCTTTACATTTATTATATTGTGGTGTTTTCATGTGGTTACGCATTTACTGGTTGGTGTTTTTATGTGGTCTGTTTTTTCCCTTTTGCAGCTAATCCAATACCAGCAGTTACTGAGTTTGTGGCTCAGTTGGTGATCCTTGAATTGCTAGACAATGTATGCCTCCTTTTTTTTTTTCTCATCCTCGGAATTTGGTTGTTAACTTTAGTTTCTATTGTATGGATCAATGACATTAACATCTTTACATAAAATCTTTAGGCTATTTTTACTGCTGGGTACAAGGCTGTTCTGCATATCCACTCTGTGGTTGAGGAATGTGAGATTGTTGAACTTTTACAACAAATTGATACAAAGACAAAGAAGCCTATGAAAAAGAAAGTTCTCTTTGTGAAGAATGGTGCTGTTGTAGTGTGCCGTGTTCAGGTGCATTTTTTTGCATTATGAATTTAGAAGCTCTTTTTTTTTTGTATTATTTCTTTACATAACATTACTAAAAAAATGCAATGGTGGGAGTTCTCTCATCATGGGACCTGGAGGTTAAAGGTTCTTGTGGAACTGTAAGACCTACTCGGTAGTTTACCTTTCCTGAGCCCTGCGCATGGCAGGAATCTTATGGTTCTGGACTGCCCTTACTGTGTTGCTTTATATGGGCTTCATAGGGATATGAAATGTTTTTAACTGATTCTCTAAGTGTTAAATAGAGATGATAAGTTCATTACTGATGGTGGTTTGATTCCCCCCTGATATGCAAGTTTAGTTTCATTTTTTCATTGGATATGTATTTACAGGTTAATAACTCTATTTGCATTGAGAAGTTCTCTGATTTCCCACAACTTGGGAGGTTCACTCTTCGCACTGAAGGTAACAGTTAGAAAATTTGTATTGTGATTTTGTTTCTGATATAAATTTTTGTTTAATCCGTATGATATACTCTATCTTACAGGTAAAACTGTTGCCGTGGGAAAAGTCACTGGTCTGTGAGTTTGTAACAATTTTGACTGACGTAAGTAGTATTTCTTATGCATTTCGCTTCTTCTTAAGCTGCTCTTGCTTTCCGCTGCCAACTATACTGTTAAAACTTTCATATTGTGCCCCTTTTGCTTGTGTGACTTGATTATCCTTGATATGTGTTTTTTTACTTGCTAGTTATCTATTCTATAGAAAACTTTGTAGTCTTTTTCTTGTTGTATAAATAAAATTGAAGTGGAATTTGATTTGGAAACTGACTAGCAAAGAGTTGAACTGAAATATAATATTTTAGCATTATGTTTCAATCATTGTGTCTATATATTGTTCAGTATTCTTTATAACTGGAAAATGATTTTAAGATAAGGTAACAAGTCAATTTGTTATGGCCACTGAATCGCCTGTGTGTGCTAACAGTCACTTTTCATTTTGTTATTGCCTTTTTCACTTTTCTATATTGTAAGAGTTGTTTTTTCTTTGGACAGGACGGGAATTCCTGCACAAATTAATGGAGTGGCAGCTTTGAGGCATGGTTACAGCATCAAGTTTACCATATATTCAGTTTGGTATTTATTTTGCTTTTACTTGGTAGTATTCATTGAAGAGTTATTTATTGCTGCTGGTGCCCATGTACTGCCTAATCAGCTGTGGAATCTGATGACTATTTTAGCCCACAGCAGTTAAGTTAAACAAACTTTCTAGTCGCAGTTGACTAGCATATTTAATTTTGATAGTGATATATGATTTCTTTTAGTGAGTCATGTTCATGGAATTTTGTTAAACGGGAAATCTGCGAGTTGGGTTCACCGGCCTATAACTTATGATTTATATCTGAAGACACTTCAATGTATTTTTGTTCCTAATCGATCGTTGTAGGATAAAGCTATCGAAATGCACAGGTTGTTGGATCTTTTATTAATTGACATTGGGAGAAGTTTCATACAAGAGAGCTAGAAAAATAGAGTGGTTACGGAATGTTTGATTTGGAAAGAGGTAATTTAGAAATCTATTTTTCGATTAATAGCAATATAACATTGGTTTTTACGTGTCAACTATGAATCTGCATTCTCAAGAAATCTACAACAAATGTATTTTTGAAGTCTATCACAACAAAATTGTCATACTAAAATTGTACGTTTTTCATTGATATTTACGTTGGGCATACGTTCATCCGTACATGAAAATTTAAAACAACCCATGTAAGTTGTGTTAATAATTTGTACAAAGATAAATAGTATCAAATTATTTGGAACACTATTTTTATTGTTGAGATTCATCTTTAATGCATCTTACATGAAGCCATCCTGTAATAAATATTATTTTAGAAATCCTATATTACAATGTATGAGAAAATAGACCAAAATATACAATTTTGAGCATGTTGAGAGGATAAATATTTAGTGGACTTTCTAAAATAATAATGGCATGTTTCTTCTTTAAGGAAACCATTTCATTTATTCAAATACCTTGATATATCTAGAGCCATAGAAGCATTAATAGTAGAAAATGTTAAAAGTTTAAATTTATATGCGTATTATTGAATTAAATACACCTCTTAGAAAGAACACCATTGAATTAAATACACCTCTTAGAGTGCACTAAATATTTTGAAAAGCAACAAATAGAAATATCAAGTGTGCATAGCTAAGTAATTTCTATTTAATAGTATATCTATTTTGTCTCTATTCATTGTTATTCGAACATCTAACTCACCTTCTAATAATAAATGTAAAAAGTGAGTTTCAATTTCTCCCAAACAATCTATAAATAAATCAAATACTATGATCATACAGAATTTTATTAATTACAATACGATTTTTTATTGAGGCTCAATTTGAATCGTAGTTAAATTATGTGATTACTTTTATATAATTATTTCACATATTAGTGGTTTATGTTTATCCTAAGTGATCTCATTTATCAAAATAATGCATGATTAGAATTTTTAACTCAATCATTTTTATTGTCATTTTAAAACAATTCATATTTACTTTTTTTTTTTTTTCCAAATCTCAGTTATCACAAATCAAGACAACAATTTTCACATAATAACCATAAGAATTAATCATAACTTCTCAAAATATATACACTACTTTCATATTCATCTCAAACTTCACATGTGCTTTGATCCTGCTCGCTACACTTCTTTATCTGCACATAGTGGAAACCTCCACAATGCTCACACATTCCCATATTAGTAATCTGGTGTATGTTTTTCAATCTTAACGGTGATTTATCAATTGTGGAAACCCCATACTTTAAAGCTGCACCCTCGTAAAAATTGAAATTCCAAATCCACCTTCTGAAAATAAATTATTAGTGGGTTTTTCCTTTTTCCGTTTCAATTTTGGATTGTTGAATTTGGTGACTTTTTAGATTGTAACCTCTGCAACATTAAAGTAATATTTTTGTATACATTCTGAAACATTAAAAGTAGTATATTTGTATTTTAGAATAGAGAATATAAAATTTGTATTCTAGAATATATAGTCTAAAATACAAAATTTATATTTCAAAATATATAATCTAGAATAATATTTTTGTTTTCTGATTTTGGAATATAAATTTTGTATCGTTACATGATATAATTTATATATTTATAATTTATATATTTTTATTTTAAAATGTACATTTCATAATATATGTTTTTATTTTGTATTCTAAAATATAAATAACTTGATTAATTTATTTACTTGATTAATTTTATCTTGAGTCAGTTAAACTACAATTTAATCAATTAATAACTTATATTAATCACTTAAATGTGTCTATGCAACTTTCACAAATTCAGAATAAACAAACTAATTAATTATTGAACAAATTGACCCATCAATTTGATTTAACATTCAATTAAGATAATTGATTTAAAAATTTATTTAATTATATAGATAATTAATATAAATATTATTTAATTATCTAGTTGAAAAGGTATTATACTATATGCGAAAAAAAAATCATTTAAAGTATATATTTATTTTCATTAAGTTAAAACTGTAAACACAAGTTTAAGTAACGGTAAATATTATTTTAGTTGATAAAATGAGCTCCCTTTGTGACGTCCAATTATTATTATTATTATTATTATTATTATTATTATTATTATTATTATTATTATTATTATTATTATTATTTAGGACAATGATGATTTCAGTAGATATTTAAATAATCAATTTTAAAATAGGCAAAAACACCTTCCATCATAATGTACATTATATTTTACAATACATATATGTTATTAATCGTACTCCATCTAGTATACATATTTTCTACAGAAAGTTTTACTATATTATACAGAATTTATTATTATTATTACATCATTACCAC
>Ga0099825_1002098_pt1 | contig 26263 bp, 9 predicted proteins | sample SiratroredBW_FD_76838 | JGI IMG/M metagenome (GOLD analysis project Ga0099825, IMG submission 76838) | Root nodule microbial communities of legume samples collected from California, USA - Siratro red BW | ecosystem: Host-associated > Plants > Roots > Nodule | place: USA: California | collected... | reverse complement strand
TGCTTTGCAAAGCATTTTTCAAAACCAGTCTTTTTTTCCTTTTCTTCTTCCCTTGCAGTGTTTTCCTTCTTTTTCTTCTCCTTCTGCTATGACGATGGTGTAGCATCGGAGATCAATAAGAGAGAATGATAATGCGTGGTTTTTCTTACACAAGTAAATTTAATTTGTCAAATTTTAAATTTCATAAATAAATTATTATAAAAAAAATCTATAAAAAATAGCATTTACACTCCACGTATGAGAAGGATAAATGAATTTAATTACATAAAACCAAACATTGAAAATAAATGGAAATTAAATCAATCTGCAAATACATATGAAAAGGTTTACTTTAATCATTTAAATATTTTTAAAAAATGTAATAAATCTAAACCCCTCTCAGGAGCGTTGAACACTGATTAAGCAGCAATGGTTGCGGTTTGATTTTCTTCCGTCGTAGCCATCGTAGCCGTCGCAATTTAGTGGTGGAAGGAAGTAATTGGAGAGAAAGGAAAACAGTTGTCTCTGACATTGTTTTGAAAGCGAGAAGCGGAAGAAAAAGGGGGTTTAGGTCAAGGTTGTGACAGAGAAGAGAGGTGAATCAATGGAAGACGGTGAGATAGAGGAGGGATCGATAGGTGGTGTAGAGGAAGAGGAACATTCCTCAGAGCCTCGGAAGTCGGAGGAATCCCCCTACGAAATGTTGCGCAACAGCAAGGCTGCCGTAGAGAACATCGTCGCCGACATACTCTCCATTAAAAAGGACGGAAAACCTAAACAACGTCTTCGGGATCTCGTTACTCAGATGTTCCTACACTTCATCACTCTACGCCAGGTGCTCTACTCTACACTTATCTTCCATTCTCATTCTCTGATTTAGGGTTTATAACTCTCTTTCTTTTGTTTTCAGGCAAATCGCTCTATCTTGCTCGAGGAAGACCGCGTGAAAACCGAAACGGAGCGTGCCAAGGCACCGGTGGATTTCACAACGCTGCAGCTTCACAACCTCATGTACGAAAAAAACCACTACGTTAAGGCGATAAAGGCCTGCAAAGACTTCAAATCGAAATATCCTGACATTGACCTCGTTCCCGAGGAGGAGTTTTTCCGCGACGCTCCACAAGATATCAAGGACTCCGTTTTGTCGAACGACGCCGCGCACAATCTCATGCTCCGGAGGCTCAATTTCGAGTTATTCCAGGTTACCTTGCGATAAAATTCCTGCCTAGGGAATCTACTTGACGATTTGAAATTAGGTGGATTCATAATTTGGAATAGTGAAAGAGGAAGAAGTGTGCAATGTAGCTATTGTATGTTTTTCATTTTTATTATTATATTGGCTTCTGGCAAAACTTTTTGCAGTGTGTCTCTGCCCTCAATGTTTTGCGTTGAAAAGCTAGAAGTAGGGTTTTTATTTGCACTCGTGGTTTTTTTGGTCCTTGATATTGTGGGAAGTTATGGACAAATGCGAACTCAATTGGAGTTGCAAAAACTCCAAAAGCCTCGATGTTGTGATTGAAATCATGGTTGCAGACTAGTCTTTAGAACCTTGTCTAGAAGTTAATGCCCTTATAGTTAAATACAAGGGGAAAATCTTGAAGATCATATAGATGTTAGTGACTCTAACTATGATTCTTTACTCCCATATGCTGAAATTCAAAATACTGTTAAAGGACTTCCTAATGAATTTTGAATTTTTTTAGAAAAAATCCTCATTAGGAGAACACTATTTCAAACGGAAAACCATACACACACACAAGCACTTACTAGTTAGAATTTAACCCAAATAAACACATGTATACATAATAATTCTTAAACTCAGAAAATTGCTCGAATATATAATATTTTTCTGAAAAATATGTTAAACTATCAATTAAACTTTTTGTTTACAACTATATCAAGTTAAGACAAGTCTAAGATATGAACCAAATCTTAGGAGGGATTTCCATATCGATCTATGATCTGATTAATGCATGCACATCTATATACATGCATACACTTCTTAGGTGAGATTTCCATATCAATTATGCACATTGATCTTTAATTTTAAAAACTATAACAAAGAAAAAACAAACAAAAATTAGGCTTGCTCCTAATTTCACTGCAATTTAGCGGCAAAGTGTGCTTATACATGGGACCCACATTTAAAATTGCGTCCTTCCTTTTTGTGTTTTCTGAAACTAATAATGAAAATTGGTATTTGTATCCTGTTGCCTTCCTCTCCATTTTCACTCACCTAAACATAGGGTTTGTATTGAAAAATTCTTTCACAGGGTCATTTGTCTATTACTATTGCTTTAATAATCGGACGACTTTGAATTTTACTTGCAAATAGCAGTAGATATGCTTACAATTACTATTTCCAATTTTGTATCAGCGTAAAGAACTCTGCAAACTTCATGAGAAGCTGGAACAACAAAAGAAAATCCTCTTGCAGACTATTGCAAACCGAAAGAAGTTCCTGACAAGTCTCCCTTCACATCTCAAATCTCTTAAGAAGGCCTCCTTGCCTGTACAAAACCAGCTAGGGCTTCATCATACAAAGAGATTAAAGCAGCATCATTCGGCAGAGTTACTTCCTCCAGCCGTTTATGTGATCTACTCACAGCTGTTTGCTCAAAAGGAGGCCTTTGGAAAACCCATTGATCTGGAGATTATAGGAAGCCTGAAAGACGCTCAAGCTTTTGCTCGTCAACAGGCTCTCAAGGACACTGGTAATTGATAGTTGATTTATGAATTTTAGCATGATTCTTGTTTGAATATATGTTGTCTGTACTCTTGCAGCCGATAGTGTATCTACTGACACTGGATTATAGCTATGGACATTAATTTTTTAATGAATCAACTTTAAACCTGAACTTCACATCAATTATATTGTTTGCTTACAATATAGATAGATTTTGAAAATTGTCACTGGTTTTATTAATAAAATGGGATAAAAATACAGTGGAGGAAATTTCTTACCTGTATGGAAGTACTGCAATATGTCATGTTTTATTGATGGTCTTTAGTTCATTTTTCTCTGGCTTAATTAAATGGATGGTTAAAAATTTGCAATATTTCTATGTTCTATGTGTGTGCCTGGCCTGGCTTTGGAATATCTGTACGAAGTTTAAATTGATTTCTGTTATTTCCAGCTTACCAAAATGGAACTTAAGGATGATGTTGTTTTATTATTCAGACAATTCGACTACAGTGGAGAGTTCCAAATTGGAAGATGATGCTCCTGATGAAGAAGAAGATGGTCAGAGACGGAGAAAAAGGCCACGGAGGGTTCAAGCAAAGGAGAGCCTTTACCAGGGGGGAATATTTCAAGTTCACCCACTTAAAATCCTTGTCCATGTGTATGAAGATGAGGATTCTGATTCAAAATCTGCCAAACTTCTTACTTTAAGGTTTGAGTATATGGTGAAGTTGAATGTTGTATGTGTTGGAATAGAAGGTTGTAATGAAGGTCCAGAGAATGATATCTTATGCAATTTATTCCCCAATGATACGGGACTTGAGCTTCCTCAGCAGGTTTTAATGCCTTTTACACAGCTATTGCATGATTTTTTTTTCTTTCCATATCTTTTAATCTATTCTCTGACTATTTATATTCCATTTATTTCTATTTGAATGGCGGTGCAGTCTGCCAAACTCTTTGTTCAAGATGCTACAACATTCAATCCTCAAAGAACTTCACGTCCTTACAAATGGGCTCAGCACCTGGCTGGGATTGATTTCTTGCCTGAGGTGTCTCCCTTGCTTCTTACTGAGGACAGTGGAGCAGCCAAGAATGAAAATATTATATCTGGCCTTTCACTATATCGCCAGCAGAACCGAGTACCGACAGTTCTGCAGAGGATTCGCGACAGAAGAAAAGCTCAATTGGCTCTTCAGTGAGTTGCTGTTTTAGTATGTTTACAGTTTTAGCATGTGAAGGGCCTTTCTTGATATTCAATGAAGATAAATACCATATTTTGATCAAATTAAAGTTTGCTATCAGGCATTGCTTTGGTTATGTTGCATTTGCATCTTAGTATTGCTTCTTTGTTTGCCTTCCTGTTGTGAATTCAGGTTGTGTATCCTGAATTTAGTAAAATTTCATTCTATTTTCGAGCATCTCTGGTTATCTTGCTTTACCTATTTGCTTGGGCCCACTTTAGTTCTAATTTGATGAATTCTTTCATTGGCTTACAGGGAACAGCTAGAATTTCTTGCAAAGCTTGACTGGCCTCGTTTGTCCTGCAAAAGTGTTCCTTGGGCCTTTCACACTCCGTTGTGTAATTTGGATAGTTGGTCACCAGTAAAACTTCCACCTCTACCTAGAGAGTCCTCATCTCCTGCTGTCGTCGATGAAGAGGAGCATGTTCAGGAACCTATGGATGCTGATGTAAATGAACGTTCTGATGTCACAAAGGCAGAACCTGAAAGTATTGCAGAAGATGGGGAGCTTCCAACTTTGCTTCCTAACCTGTCTAAGCTTGACCATTCCACACAGCTGAGCTTAATTTCTAAAAGTATCGTTCCTCCACTCAATAAAATAAGGTCACAGAGTTTCAAAAAGTATGATGACAGTTCTGATTTCTTGCTGGATACTGAAAGTGATCTAGATGAACCAGCACAGACTGAACTAGAACATGAAAATGTATTATCCAATTACCATGACAGAAATTCTGTGTCATGGATGGATCATGGGCTCAAGGAATTTTGTTTAGTTCTTTGCCGAAAAATCAGTGCAGATGAGAGCAATGTGAATTTAGAAGCTAAGGTAAACAAATACTCTCCTTAATCTTCTCAGTTTAATTCAGTGATATTGGTAATTTCATCTAGACTTTTTACCATTTGACAGATAAAAATCAGTATGGAATATCCTCTAAGGCCTCCTCTTTTTGCATTGAGTATTCGCTGTATATCTTCTGGGGAAAAGCGTGATAAGCTAGGATTAGAGTGGTATAATGAACTCCGTGCAATGGAAGCAGAGGTGAGTAACTGATCACTCAATATCTTACTGGAGTAAAATTATTAGCATCTTGTGGATATGATTCTCTAAGGAATGGGAATTATGGGATAGGACGGTAATACATAGCAATAATTTACTCCTTAGAACCATAGATCACATGTATGTTCTTGATAGAAAATTGTGGCCCATCTCCTCCCCACTTCCCCTCCCTCCCTCCCTCCCTCCCAGGGTTTGCCCCCAAAGTACAATAGAAAACTAATATCTCTGCATCTTGCAAGTGTTACTTATTTTCTTCATTTTGTCCTGCTCATGGTCCTTTCTTGTGCTACCCTTTATAAATTGTAGGTCAATCTACACATACTGAAGATGCTCCCTATCAATCAACAAAATTATGTACTGGCTCATCAAGTTAGTTGTCTTGCTATGTTGTTCGACTATTATTTGGATGAGGCATTCCCATCGTCTGAAAGGACAAATTGTACTTCCGTGGTTGATGTTGGCTTATGCAAGCCTGTTACTGGGAGATTCCTGGGTAGATGTTTTAGGGGAAGGGATCGCAGGAAGATGATCTCCTGGAAAGACATGAAACTCAATTCCAGCTGTCCCCAATAGTGGTAGGTTCTTGTCCGTTAATTATTAGAGGAAAGAATCACTATAATGATCTCGTCAGTAGACTTCCCTCCAAACTGTCCCAAGTAGTAATGCTCAGCTCTGGAGATGACAATGGATGCAATAGGATCGGGACATCGTACCTCCGTAATATATGCGTTCATCTAGCCGTGTGACAACATTGTTCTTGACTCGTACCATCAGATAAATGGCTGAGATAGTGTGATAGATTTTGATGGGTTCATTTCAGCAGTTGATTTGTTATTATGTGATTTAATTTCGGGCGAATGCAGCTAGTTCGGTTTCAGTATATAGGAGCAGCAATCATGGGTGGAATTTCTGTTACTGAGGTCTCCTTAGTGGTTGTAGTACTTCTTTGATTGATTATTGTGATAGGAACCCAGTTCAGCGGAAACAGAAGATTGCATTCTTCATTGAAAAACAGGAGCAATTACATAAGAGATCCTCTGTTATTCCAGAGCTAATGCTTCTCAGAGAAGAAGTGACTCTGTCCAACCTCTCTTTAAGTTTCTAACTGAGAACAAAATGTCCCCCAACCCCTCATTTCCATTTTCTCTCCCCTGTATTCTCTCTTCTGTATTCTGTATTGTGCTCTCTGTCCCCAACTAACTGTCACACAAGCAATTCCCCGTGAAGCGATTGTTCAGTCCCTTTATTGGGCTTAAGGTCCAAACCCGTCAATAGCCGGCTATATAATTCAATCATTAACGGTCTGTCTGTTTCCTATGATAGAAAAGCAAAGAATTAGCACAATAACTAAGACATAATATTCATACTGACATTCTTTTTTAACGTGGCATACATAATCGGTTATACGTTTTGATTTTTATTAATAATTATATTTTATAAATAAATAATTAAAAAATATTAAAGTAATAAATAAAATTAATTTAAAATTTAATATCAAGTAAAATAATTTATTTTATATTATTATTTTAAAATATAACTTTTCTATATATTAGAAATTTATTATACTTTTATTTAAATTTTAATTTATATTTTCAACAATTTTAACCGCTACAAACTTTATGCGTTCACTTTCTCTCAATTGAAACAATCTTACTTTTATTTTTTATTTTCGCTTTTCCTTTTCTTTCTCACCCTTCTCAATCCGAACAAAGCCGGCTAAGTGGAATCAATAAATCCAATAATTACTATGTTCGGACAAACTATATTGGAATGTAATTGCATCTTAGATTCTTAGTGGAACTCGGTAGTGATAAATCGGATTGACCGTAGATTTATCTTGGTTTAAATTACGAATAGTATGTCAAATTAGTACTTAAAAATTATGAGTCTTAAAACATTATAAGAAAAAGGTAAATATATTTCTTATTTATAGTCAATAATTAGCGAGTTAATTTTATTCTGTTCAAAATTTCGTAATAATTTTGGATTTAAAATTTGATAATCACTAGTCTAATTTGATTCTTTGTAATACGGATCAAATTGAGGGATGCATATTAAAGTAAGAACCGAGCTGACTAATAGTCAGGAATTAAAATGACAAGCGATTAAAATAAAATAACAGTTGTCTATCTGAACAATTAAAATTCTTTTTGATATTTTTGGGATTATAATTTCAAAGGTTATTTTTTGTTATTTACTCGTTAGGCTTCCGATCCCGAGGATACTAACCATGTTTCAGTACAGTGGTAGTGATCACTGAACATGAATTCCAGATGTAGTACGCAATCTTTATGTGAATTTTTCTGGATCCTCGAAGCTAAAGAAAATACACACTAGTTTGGTATACCTAATTATTCAACCCTCTGTCCTCTAGAATTGGCAAAAGGTGTCTGACTTTTCATTCCCGTATATATGCAAATGATAAAATGGAAGGTCTCGTAACTAAACCATGGTGAATGAAGAGAAGTGCATATATTATATTGGAGACGCAATTTCACCAAATCAAATCCAGGAAAAGTGCTACTTCACAAGATTGTCTAACCAATGGTGACAAGAAATTGGGCGTGTGCTAAAAGATAATCTCATGATACTATGCATACCCTCCCTAACTGTGTTCAAAATATAAGTAAGATGTGAAAGTTTCCAAGTGCTAATCTAAAACTACCAGAGCCTCAATCTACAACAGAATACGTTTTTATAATTATGTACATATATTTTAACGGTAGAGTCATAGTACATCTTCATTCTACCAAGGACCAGTTTGTGTTCGTCTGAGGCGTCTTCTCTTGACTTCTCGTTGCAAATTCATCATTTCCTTAACCTGCAATATTATCGAATGAAAGGATGCATAAATTTGTAATCCCTTACAAGATATACTTTGAATCAGCAAGTCCTTGCATATTACAGTAACACCTTTTAAAAAAGAAACGCAAAGACAGAACAATATTCATTCGAAATCCTCCCCCTATTATATCAAGTGCATTGAAAGGGAAGTATTTAGTTTGAGTTTGAAAATCCTATGTTTTAACTTCACACGATTTTGGAACAAGTGCAGATAGTCCTAATCATATATTAACACAACGAAGCAGGTGAGAAAACATTTATCAAAAAAAAGAATTTGTAAGTAGGACATACAAGTTCTTAATCACGGTTATTGTACTCCTCAAAAGAGCTCCAAATTTGGGGCATGACAAGCTAATATGATGAAACTTTTCAACGTGATAGTTGTACATAGATATCTAACCCAGGAATATCAAACACAAGCACATGCACCACACGAAACTTGCATTTGTTTACACGGAAAATCCTAGACTTCTATGTTGAAATTCCAAAATCACTCCTCCACAAACGTAACAAAAATCTACCCACCCAGCCCAAAAAAGAAAGAACAACCCAACCAGTAACAGATTATTCCAAAAGACCTTTAGGACATAAGCCATATGAACTGATCAATAAACTGGTTTGTATGGATGAAAATCTGAGTTCAAAAAACATGCACTAACAGTGGATTGACAAGTACTAGGTGAACAGGGTTTTCAGTTCATTTAAATGGTTTTACATTAAAACATATTTCTTACTAGCTTTACATAATGATCAATCAAATCAATTCAACAACCATAAACCAAAGAATAAAGGTCTAAGAGACAAAGACAACTAGAGAATTAAAAGTGACGCTTGATAGTACATTGACAAATATTGAATCAAAGAAAAATGGACAGAAACACTTGTTTTAGTGACTAATTGCATGACATAATTCACAGAAGAACCTAAACTAGATGGCAGTTCAAATCAGGTGCATCATTGTAGCACCGTTTTGCACCAAACCTACCACCTCATTCATCACAAGTTTAACATGACTACCACACCAATTTGTGCTGCTGATTGACATAGCTTTTGACCAAATATTGTCTTCAGAATGCTCCATTGGTCGGAGTATAATTTTTGCGGGAAAAAATGGTCTTAGTTGAGGACTGACAAAATAATTTGTACTTATGTGTAGAAAATTAAACCATGATTCATGATATATTAACAAATTAGTCATGCAACAGGACATAAGGTTACGGCTCTCGCTATAATTAAGGCCTACAAAATACTTTACAATGATTGGTGAAAAACAAAAAGGAGCAAAAGGAATGCTGTATAAAAAGAAACAAAAACAAAAGACAACTTACTTGATTTTTCTGAATTTCCATGATTTCAGCCTGCAATACCAAAATAAATGTCGATTAGGGAAAATTTTAATGCGAACACAACACAAATTCGTAACATGTGTGCTTGCATCTGTATGTGAAGTGACGTGAAGCAATACCCAAAATTACCTGTTTTTTCTGAAGTTCCTGGTTCTCCTCTTTTAACTTTGCAACTTCTGCTTCCAATTCCATCGTATAAGCCTGACACAAATAAAATAAAAATGTGAGGCCGCACTTACACCGGAAAACTAAATACATTATACCAAATTTCAATCTGCACTTCCACGTTATGTCTTACAAGTTAATAAATATTTACTTATTATATGCTTCTTTGGATTTTATGATGATCCAACTGTTAGTGATGTCCCCAATCAGCTGTTCAATTACCTTGTAATAACCTGGATCTTTACAACTTCTCATGATTGTAACTTCTCAAAATCTTTCACCTTTCATCAGATCAGATCGCTATCATATTACCATTCTGCTGCATAATCTTTCATGGTATACAGCATGTTCACAGAGGATAAAAGCAGAACGTCAATGGCCGAGCAGTATTACTATTAGTAAAGAAATAACATGACGCATTTCGTCATCATATTCTTTTTTATTTTATTTTAAAACTGAATATATCACTAACCCTATTATAGAAACTTGTGAGGTATATTTTTGAAAAATGTTACAGCTACTCCTCCCTCCTTACTGATATTGAAACGATCTCATACCACTAGATGAAGGTTGCACGACCAAAGATGAGTTATAAACAAACACAAGTTTTATTATAGGCTCGTCTTATTTAGGCATTTAAACTGAAAGTTAAAATGTGTTAATTAAAGCTTGAGAAAGTAGCTTACAGACCTCCTTACAGACCTCCTAAAGCTCTTTTTAGCTGCTCTTAATAAGCTTCATGCTAGCTTGATCTCATCAAGATTATAGATTAAGCTCTTTTTAATTAAATTGTTTACTCAAACACACCTTTGTACAAGATAAAAGTAATTGCATCAACCCATTGACATCCTTATGTTCTAACTAGAGAAATTAAACCTGTCTTTTTGCATTCAATTAATTGTTCATTTGCATATGCAAATGCAAGAGAACTATGATTGCTTAATTTAGGATAGTAGAAAACATATTTACCTGCTTTCGTGCCCGAGACCTGGCAGCTGACTCTCTGTTCTTTATCATCCTTCTCTGCCTCCTCTCAATCACCTTCTCCACAGCTCCTCCGCTCTTCCTCCCTCGCATACCTCCGTTAAAGACATAAGGAACCGGTGACACAGACGAGGTATCACCGTTGCTCTTGGCCATCTTATCACCGGATATTTGGTTAGTAGCAGGAGACCCAGTAGCGACATGAACTGACCCAGGTGCCAAACCAACCATACCAATCCCTCCACCTTGCACGCTCAAACCCTGATCACCACCGAGTCCCACAATCCCACCCCTCACCATTCCCTGTGGCATCTGAGCAGCTGCATAAGACATAGCACTCTGCTTCGGAAATATCTGCTGCTGATGCTGTTGCTGAGACTGTGGACTCTGCATCTGTGGCTGCTGACCGGATGATCTCACCCCATTAACATTCAAAGGCAAGTTGGCAGAAGACTGAAGACCCACCAGGGGATCATTGTTCAACCGGTTACCCATCAAACCGGTAGCAGCAGCAACCTTGTTCATCTGCTGGAACCCAAACCCCAAACCGTTGTTATTCCCTGCACGAGCCAGATCCATGAAAACGCCATCGTTTGGCTTCGCATCTTCTCTAACAACACCAGCTCTGACCAGAAACTCCTCCAAAGTCATCTCTCCCAGAGTGGGCTGTCTCGGCGTCGGTGCAAGATTGGGCCCGCCGTGACCACCGTACTCCTTCGAAATGTCCTTCCAAACCTCATCCACTGTCTTCTGACTCAAAGTCCGTGGCAGCGTCAGCGACCCCTGCCGCTGCAAATGGCTGATGCCGGAGTCCTCCGCGGCGACGCCCGCCGAAGCCATTGTCTGAACCTCCTCCGCCGTCCAAATGTTTTTCAGCAACTCGTCCATGTTCATGGAGCCAAAGTCCTTCCCCGAACCTCCCATGGTGTTCATGAACTCGTCAAACGTCAGCGAGTACACCGACGGCTGCCGCGTCAGGGAGAAGTTCCCCGCCTGCCTGCCTCCGCCGTCGCCGCCAGCTTCATTCCCGAAGCTCTTGAAATTCATATCGAAATTCCGAACAACCAAACACAATCCCAACCTGATCCAAATCCAAATCTCAGTTTCCCCCTCCTCCGCACCAAAACTAACACACTAGTCCGATTTTTAATTTTCCACCAAGAAATTCAGACAATTTTTAATCATCGATTACCTACCAAGTAAAACTATTTACATCCAAATAAAAACCTAAAAAAAAAAAACATAAAGAGTATAACTAAGCTATGTTGAGCTTGCAAAAATCATGAAACTAAAGAGGCCTTAATCTAGTGTGTTACACTTACATTTTATTTTGGTAACCTATTTTATGTATACATATTGCAGAGGCAGAGAAGAATTAAAAATGATTAGATGTAGCATGGTAGTAATAAGATGGAATTGAGATCCTAATTAGAAATAATCCGAAATTGAACCCTAGTAACCATGGTAAGATGGTAGTGTGAGGTGATAAATAGTGAAGAGAATTGTGGAAGGGGAAGATAGAAATGAGAAAGTGGAAGAATAAAAGCATATAAAAAGAATGGCAATGGGAATGGCAATACCTTTGGTATTTATTTAAGGATACTTAGGTATTCCCGATTTGGTATGATTTTGGTGTCTGATGAGAGTTGAGACTTCCTTGGCTGCGTTCCTCCTTCTTCCCTCTCCAACCCTCTGCTCCAACCGCCAAGTGTCCTTCTGTCTCTTCACACTCAATTTTTCCTTTTCAACGCACAAACCTACCTTTTTTATATTTACACATTCAACACCTATTTCAATTCATTTCTCTATTTTTCTTTGAGCATGTCAAAATATCAACAAAAAAAAACTATTTTTATATCATACATATATCACCCAATTACTCTCCTCAAATATATCTAATGCTCCTTTTAGATATATAAGCATCTTCTTTTATTTCAAGATATTTTTGTTGTTGCTGTTAGGATAATAAATAAGCATGATTAGTAGGTTTATTATCCAAAATCACTACAAATATATGTTTAGTAACATGTTAGGTTTATATTTGAAGTCTATGTTGAACTCGATATGATCATATGCTAAGAAATATTTAAAAGTTATTTTAAATTTCTAAATTAAATGCAAAATATGTTAATAATAATACACGAGTTCAAGTATTCAGATATATTTATATCAGATAAGATTTGTCTGATTTCCGTTACCAATGATTTGAACTCGGGAATAACGATTGATAAATACCTTTATTTTCTTAAAAAATATAGTCGACGAACAATTAAAAAAATAAATATTTTTAATACAAGCGAGCCACTTAGTGAATGATTAAGATTTTATTAATTCATTGTTTTTTAATCAAAATTTAAATATTATGTTTATCAAATACCATACTGTTGGCTTTATTTTTAAATTTTTAGAAACTGTACTGATTGATACTGTTTTATTATAATTAATTATTCAATTGCATCATTTCTTTTCAAAAAAATGTAACCTGACTCTGAAAAGAGCTTCACGCATGCTGTGTGAGGATGATTTAATAAAGAACTTTAATTTTATTATACTAGGTTGTGAGGATGATTTAATAAAGAACTTTAATTTTATTATACTAGGTTCCAACACGTAGAACTAAAGCCATTACTTATGAACAAATATTCCAATGATATTAATGTACGAATTAATATTTTGTTTTAAATCATAAAATTAGTATTTTCAATATAAAATTAAACAATAATAATACGGGTTAGAATGGATCTAAATCTGAACGAATATTTGTAACAATAGTATTAATATTAATATTATTATTAAGGGTGTGTAATAATAAAGAAAGGGTTAAAATTAAAATATGATGAGAAAGACATAATAATGGAGGTTGCAGAGTGCCGACTTGGAGAGGTGTACCAATGAAAAAGGATTGTGTGCGATGTGACAGGCAACCAATAGAATTGTGCTTTCTGGGAGAATCTCAGCCGTACACGTTTCTGTTAAAGGTATGGTCACCAATTCCTGCTTTCTTCCTCGCACTGAACACTGTCCTTCCACCCAATTTTTTATAAAATTAAATAAAGTGCTTCACCATAACACTTTTTTCATATCCTATTAAAAAAAGTATGCATCATAAAAGTGGTGAAAGAAACTAGAGATGGTAAAGTATAAAATAATTAATTATTAAAATTTTAATTTAATTCATTTAATTATGAATAAATATTATTATAATTTGTAGCTAGGGTTAAAAAAACTGGTATAAGTTATACAATTCTCGTAGTGGCGAACCAGAAAAATAATTTCTTGATATCATTATTACAAATTAAATTTATAATTTAGGTTGTTAACTTAGTTTGTTAAGTGAGTTGTTGTAAATTCTTTTTCATTTATTTAATTTTTACAAATAAAAAATTATATATAAAAAAAACACTTGCATGATATATTTATCATTGTGTTACATTCTGAGTAAGGTTTTTTTTTATCTTTCTTTTTTTTTCAATTCTCTTAATTTACACGGTAAATAAATTTTTTTTTTCAAATTTGAAAAGATGGAAAAAGGAAAGTACACTAACAAAGTTTTCAAACATTGATTACTTTTAATTATCATTTTCTCTTTCTTAATAAAGTATTGAAAAAAATTGAATTTTCTCATTAAAATATAAACATTACTATATCATTGGTTAAGAGTCAACTCCTAACTAATATATTTAAAAATTTTAGCTATTTATTGTACATACCAAACTTTATTGATGCAATTATTTTCTAATTCTTTTTCCTTCTGCCCTTCAAAGTTCAGAGCATTTATAACAAGGATGGCATAAAAAAAAGGTCAAATGCATGTGCATTTCATATATTAACTAAAGGAATTGTGAGTCTTTGGTAGGAGATTTTTATATTCAATTTCATTTCTATATAACTACTTATACATTATTAATTCTTACCTGTTTTTCTTCTGTGATCATTTAGTAAATTGCCAATTATTACACCTCATCATTTAAACTAGTTATTACTATTATTATATGATTCAATATTTTTCAGATTGAATTATGTCTTTGTGAGATCTAACTTTAGATTGACACTTATTTCACATTAATCAAATATACAAGATTTTATATTAACTAAATTTACTTAGAGGCAGTAAACAACCCCTTCAAGAAAACCAATTTTTTAATTCTTTTCTCCCTATTTTTAATCAAACAATAAGAAATTTCTAGATTTAATTTTGTTTATTAAATATGCTTGGAGAATCTTCTTTTATAAGTTTTTATAGAAAAAAAATCTATAAAACAAAATTAACTCATGCATAAGTTAAAAATAAAAAATAAAAAAAATATATTCTATAAATTACTTATAAAAAAATATTTATTTTTCTTATTAAATATTGGTGAAAAAATTATACATAGCTAGATTGGTTTCTTTCTAAACCAAGGAGACAAAATGAGATCTACTAGTTACATGACATCTTTATGAGGTAATACACACATTGGTCCATTTGTCCACATCTCACCATTTGATTTTGCAGCAGAAACAAATATATTTTTTTAAGAAAAAAAAATATCAAACAAACAAAAACAAAGTCTGTTGATGGGCATCAATATTTTAATACAGCACCAAAGTTTGAAATTTTATTATTTTATGACTAAGCTCATTTCCACTAATATAATTTAACAAAGACAGTTCATATTATTTAATGATTAATAATAACAACAATTATATGACTCTATTGTTATTAGTAGACAACTGTGTTTTTGTACGAAGGAAGGATGATTTACGAAGTTTGAAATTAAATAATCATTTTCTTAAGTTCAAATGAAATTTTGTATTGGAATGTTATAAATATGAAAATGATATATGAATTGTGTTGGTGTTACGTGTCAAATGAGCGTTTTCCATAATCTTCGAAGTTAAACACGATCCAATCGAAAGTTGAGGGTGAAATAGAAAATGATTATGAATGGGTAAGTGTGAAATAAAGTGCACTCTGCAAAATATCTGGTCCACTTAACACTGTGTTGCAAAGTAATTGGAGGGTGTTTTCATCTCTGCACCCACTCCCACTACATCCTCATCCTCAATGTTTCTTCCATTTCTCACTCCTCTCTAGTCCTATGTATCAATTACACTATTTTTAACATTTTTCTGATCGTTTAAATCATCCCAAGATATTAAAAAAATATTTTTGTCTCTGTTTTTAATAGGAGATGGAGGAGTTTAAAAAAAATATTAATTAGTTCCTTCAAACTATTTTCAAGATAAGGGTATGATAAATCATTAAAACATTCATTTTGGTATAAGATGACCCAATTCTGTTCATAAACTTATCTTAATTCTTCTAGTGTCTTTTCAGAATAAAATTATTACTAAACTATTAAATATCCACATTGTCTCAAACAAAACTCCAAATAGTAACATTATAAAAATGAATTTAGGTCACCCTCTTCTCTTAATTTTTGTTTGAAAGATTTATTTTAATATATCAAAATGTCTAGCACGAAAAAAAATAAATTTTAATCAGATATTAATTGACAGAACACTTTAATTAGTTTATAAGTTTACAATATTATATATATTATGTTTCCTCTTATAAATATGATGTTTCTATTTTTGGCTCGATTTATTAAACAAACAGATTTGTTTAATATCTCTGATTAACGTGGTGTCTTTCTTAACCAAACAATAGGTGATGTTGGATTTCTAATTATGTGCAACTGTTCCAAAATTTATTAATGTTAATGTTACCGTGACATGATAAAATGATATTTAATATAGGTATGGAGACATTTGACTTTGAAATGTTTGGTTCAGAATTAACTGGTTGTTGTGATACCCACGCATTATTATGAATCGCCCATAAAATTTTATAGTAACTAATGATTGAATATATTAACTCGTCACATCAAAAAACACGACAGATTGAATGATTATTTTGATATTCTAGTTAAAACAAAAAAATTAATGTCTCGTTTATGTGAATACACAAGAAACATAATAACGATGAAACAAAATAAATTAATTTAAAAATTAGAATCATTATGAATAGAGTACGAACAAACCTACTTCTTACCTAGAATTAGCAACAAGAAGATAAGGATTTGAGGATTGTAGTAGTCAAACAATTAAGATTAAGCTAAAGTAGTGGTCAAGAATCTCATCCGCACAAATTTTACATCCATATCCATCTTTAGTCCACTCACAAATTAAAAAGAGAAAAGGTTTTGAGGTGTTTTTGCTCCTCACGTCTCAAATTTCCAAACTCTTTCTTATATATAGAAGAGATCAAAATTGTTTATCTTCAAAGTCTTCGTTTTAATCTTGTTTCACACTATCATCCAAAACCATAGCTAGTCAAATTTTCCAAGAAAAAAAAATACAAAATAAAACAAATTCTCCTCTAAATTAAAATCAGTTTATATATATAGCCAATTCTAATTATTAATAAAATTTATTTTAACTTTTCACCTTAGTTTTTCATTCTACATATGCATTCGGATAAACTTGTTTGAAAACATCTCTAAAATATACTAATAATTTATCTTAGATATGTTAACTAAAAGTTGTTTACTAAGTGTATAGACTTAAGAATTTTATTATCAGAGTAAGTTACGTGAAATTTTGTATAAAATCATTACTTATATAAGCAATGATAAGAAATAATTGTAAAACTCGTTTTTAAAATTTTAAGTATTACATCACTGAAATGAAAACTTGTTAAACTTCTTAAATCTCGTATATTATAAGCTCACGAAACGTGAGGTAAACAATTTTATTATGGTGTTCAAAATGCTCTAACTAAAATTTATTTATTGATTACATATGGAAAACGATAGCAATAAGAAAAATCATATATTAATTTCAAATTAATTAAATTCCAGGTCCAGAGATATTTGCTAAAAATGGGTAGAAAGCAATCAACTAATCAAACGTGCTTGCAATCAATCAAATTTTAATTAGGATATTAACAGCGTAAACATTGTATTGAAAATATTCAGTTTCATAATAATTCTTTCATAATCATATTTTAAAGTATTTTTTTTTTAGTTGATAGCGCAAAAAAATAAATATTCACATTATATTCCCTGGTGAAATTGCTCATTCAATAAGTTTTATTTACATGAAATAAAAGAATAAAAGTAATGGAAGATGAGATTTCCAAAATAAATTATAATAACAACATATATTATAAACTGGTTATAATATTATACACATTGTTGGGATGGTGGTTACAGTGTTTTTATGTGCTAGTTATAATATTTGTTGGTGTTCTTGATCATCCTAGGTAAATAGTAGTATTATTTTAGGAAAAGGATATGCTACTTTTTCTTTATTCGTTTGAAAAGTTAGGGTACGATGATGAAATTGTGAATCAAAATGAAAAAACGTTTTGGTTGAAAAATATAGTCATGTGTATAGTAGAAAGGTTTGATTAGAAGTTAGAATAAAACAATATAAAGATTTAAGTTGGATAGTGCAGAATAGGGTGAAGGAAACAGAAAAAGGGTAAGTTAAGGTTTGTGTGGCATCCCATTAGAAGCAATCACATACCCCACAACTTCACATGTTCGATGTTGCTCCAACTCATGCAAGACCCAATCATCATGTTCACAGTCAAACCTACCATTCACTTGGTAGAAGAATTTATCAAAGATAACATAAAAGAGATTTTCGAAACAAAGATAAACTCGCTAGGTTTCAACATTATAAACAAAGTATATAGCTTGATATCTATTATATAATGTGGATATGGATTTGTTTAACAAGTTTAACTCGATTGTTCTAGTAGTTTTATATATATATATATAAATTAGCATTAACTTATTCATTCTTTTTTATTTAGGATTTTTATTGTTTTATGTTAAATTTATGAGTAAACCTTAGTTTTTTTATTTAATATTTTACAAAATAATCATTGCAATATTAATTAGATTCATCCATTTTGACTTGATCGATCCATAAATATTGATCAAAGTTTCATATTTCATCTTTTTTGGATGGATACTTGATTACAGTAAAATTAATTTATCCATTCAGATATTTCATACTTCGAGATATACTTTTAAATCAACTAAAATGTTGTCAAAATGCAAAATGATAAATAAGTTTTTTTTAATATGTATTAATTAAATATGAAAAAAAGTGTTTTTTTTAATGGTTATAGCCATACAATTCAAACAAAGTAAGATGTATAAAATATATTTTTTTTAAACATAGATCTTGAAGTTGGATTAATTGAAGTTATGTTTGAAGACTAAGAGAACAAAGATAATTTTTAAAACCGATTTAATATTAATGGAAGATTTTACTTTCTCGACATAAATTATATGAGTGGACAAGCATAAACACTAAACATTATATACAAAAATTATATTTATGATAGGTTCTTGAAGAATTACACAACCTACACATAACACAGTAAAGTAGTTAATATTTTAAAAGTAATTTATATTAAGGAATGGAATATCAATATGAAAAATTGAATAAAGATCATGCTTTGATATAGATCAAGGTCAATAGAGTTTTTGTCAAACAAATACTTCTATTTATGGTATATTAAAAGAGTGATTAAAAAATTTCTTTGCACTCTGCAAGTACATAACTCATCTATTTTATCTCTAGTGAATTTCACTAAATATGCCGAAAACAAGTCATCATATACAAGACAATTTTCTTTTTTTTAATTGTTGTCTATAATCTCACAACTTTACATATAACTTTTTTCAACTTACTATGATGCAGGTAAGTTTAGAGTATCTACAAAGAATTTCTCCTATATATATCTTAAGACTAATGCCTTGAAAATAAGAATGAATTTCAAAATAATATATATCATTTATAACAATACATTATTCTTGTTTTGTTTTTTTTTTTCTTTTAAATCAAACAATTCTTTTATTTATTTTTATTTTTTACCCTTCTCTTTTTGTGTTCCCTTCCTTTTAAGATTAAAGTAATAAGTTCTTTTATCTTTTATCTTTTCAACTCAATTTTTTTTTTAACATTTTCTTAATATGGACGGACTTGATAGATTAGTATTGACAAGATATAAATTTTATTGAAAATCAAACATATCTTAGACTTTTTGATCTTAAATAATTTATAATGAACTTCCTCTTTCATTAATGGGCAAATAAAACAGGTTTACGATATAAATTTGAGTAAAAAATGAAAATGAAGGAGTAAAAAGAAATAAAGAAATAAAATTCTTCTAGTCTAAGATGCAATAGAAATAAAAAAAGTAAAGTATATTTATTAATAATACTTTTATTATATTTGTTTATTTTTATTATTGTAAAAATATATATATTAATAAAATACTAACAAGATCATCAATCTTAAAATATATTGATTTTATGACCCAAATATATATAGATATTAATAAAGTATTCATAATATAATTAATTATATCAATATTTACAATATAATTGATTATAAAGTTTTTAAGAAAACATTTTATATTTGTTTGGAATGTTTTACACATGTATCGTCCTTTCATTTTCACATCTATTCTACATTTTTATTTCTCATGTTTTCTATTTTCTTTTTATTTCTCGTTTTCAACTTTCCGCGTCTTGAAATTTTGGTGTTAATAATAGTTAATGAAAATTAGTAGTAGTATTTGTGTAGATTTAGGAAATAAGTGGATAGATAGTGGAACCGTCTTTGGATTGCAAAAGGACAAGAAAGCACCATTGTCAATTCCGCGTGAAAAAGAGCACTACCGAATGGGGTTTCCCTTCTTCTATAATTAATTCTGTTATATCCCTATTTTATTGTATATTTATACTATTTACTTTATGAACTTCTTAAAAAACCTCCAAAAACATTTTGCACATGCTTTTACATCTTTCTGTTTGTAAGAAACCACTCTCCAATCTTTCAACAACATCGTATTATTGTAACATAAAATCTTTTTCACCATTGTACTCATCTAAGCAATCAAGATATAATGTATTGATTGATATGTTTTTTAAGATAGTGCACAATTTTCAATCTCAAACATATAATAAAAGATATAGAATTAGAACATGTATTCACTTACTCTCAAACATATAATATAAAGGGATTTGATAGATTACATAATTAAATTTCGACAATTTTATCACTTTTTATCTACACTCTTGATATTAGACTAATGCTTAAAATACAAATGGCAACAACATTTTTCTTAATTATACTAATTGATAACATACACTTGCAAGCATGTCTTCAAAAATGAAGAAATCATATTTAAGATATAATTTCGAGTCAAACAAACAAAAATCATACTTTAAAGCGTGATTCCTTAATTTGACCATCTTACATTTTTTTTTTCTAATTTGTGCTTGCATGCACAATATTAGATTTTTTCTTTAGTTGTGAGAGTCTTGTTTGTATGGCTTTGATTTTAATTTGTATTGTTTTTTTTTTTAATTTTGTTATCTGTTATTATCTTTTTTATTTGATAAGCTCGTTTTTGTTATTATTTTTATACATTTTTTAGATAATTTGGTTAATAAATTAAAGTAATCGCATTAATTGAATATAATTTGTAAAAAGGTAAAAAGAAAAACAATTTCTTTATCAGGTAAAGCAAATCCCATGTAAAGCATTTATGATTATGTTTCATCTCTTTCTTATTGTGTATAATCTACAGAGGATTTACTTGAATAACTCCTAAAAATACATTCTTTACATTTTGATCCTAATCTTACAATTTTTTTTTATCCACTTTTCAACATGTTATTATCACACAAAACAGTCTTCACTGTTTTTCTCGTGAGAGTAATGTACCTATGACAGATAACTTCCCAATCTTAAACCCATTGAATAAAGTTATATAGTCGAAGGCTAAAAAAAAACTAATTTTACACAGTACAATTAAGATTAGATTTGTATAATAATTATGTAGCAATTTTGATAACATCGATTAGACTTAATTAAATTTTAAGTGTATTATAAATTTGAGTATATCAAGTTTCTATTAAAGAATTTATTTTTATTTTCTATTTAAAATACTTTTTTTTTAATTATTGTGTAAGTGTTTCGTTATTTGATTTTGACGTCAACAAGATAATTAAATTGTTATTTTCATTTTTCGTTTTTAATTAGTTGATTATTTAGTGTATTTTCTCTCAAATATTCTTTAATTCATTGGTTAATTTGCTTTTAGAAAGAAAAGACGCAAATTCATGAAAGCAATAAAACATAAATAACGACTATGTCATCGTATTAATGGAAAAAACAAATAATAGTGTACTTAGATAAAATAAAAAAAATATTTTTAACACTCATTATAACAAATTTTTTAAATAAAACTCAATTAAAAATAAAGTCAACTAAGCGTGTTAATTAATATTTCTTTTATGATATCACACAATTTTCAATCTCAAACATTTAATACAGAATAAATCAATAAAAAAAATATACATTTAGTCATTCTCAAATATATAATACGAACACTTTAATAAATTATGAAATTAAATTCCAATAGTACCATATTTTTCATCTACTCTTCTGATATGGTTATATCAAGTCTATAATTTTTTTTTTCATTCTGATGTATTCCTTTTTCGAAATTCCAAAATAGTAAAAATTCTCTTAATTCCGATTATGTATTGTTGTAACCAAAAAATCGTATTACAAATTAAATCATGTTATTTTAACAGAATATTATTTAATTTAAATGAATAATTAATTTTAAATTAATTAAAATTGTATCACAGTACAACCTCAACATATTTTTTTTAATTAAAATCGTACGGATGTAATATAATTTTAATTTAAAAAATTATACTAAAATTATCTCATAATAACACAATTTGAGTATATTTTCTTTTATTAAAAATCATATGATATTAACACGATTTTAATTTTTAATTAATTTAAAATTAATTCTCACTTAAATTGTGATGTTAAAATGACATAATTTTATCTCTCTATTAAAATAGTGACATGACACGATTTTATTTTCAATTAAATAAAAAGATTTCTTCGTTAACCATTTACTCATAGTAGAAATTAAAAAGAAAAAATCATTTACCCAAGAGAAAAAAAAATCTATAAAAAACCAACTTCAAACTTTTCTTTCATCATTTAGTAACAAGATAAGAATTTGATAACAATAACGTAATTCAAATTGATTCTTGCTGTCTTAACCAAATTTGATAAAAAAAATTACATACACGACGAACAATCAATTCAATCCATCATGAAATCAAATTGTGAATATACTGATAACAATAGTATTCCATCTGCTTTTGAAAGGTAATGCAATCAGAATCACGCCATTCTTCGACGATAGCTACAGTCAAATTCTTAAATTTTGGCAGTGAATTTGAAGCGAGTGTCAGACTGAGACATGTTCAGGTCCAAGGCGACCACACAATTATTTATTCATTTGCGTTAAAAAAGTGAGACAAACACCCTAAAAAAATCCAAATTCAACGCATATAGTTTTTTTTAGATAGTAAATTTTCAGAAAAAATGTTAGTGTTTAGGTTGAATGCATTTCTTGTACCAGAGTGAGACACACATGATCTGATCCGAGAAAAAAATGATATTGTTGTGTTGCTTGGGAAAGCAAAGAAGAGTATACTATGCAGGAAGTCTGGAAAGGTCCAAAGTAGTTAGAACAGCTCAGCAGTTTTTGAAAAAAGACAGTGACATGAAGAGTACAGGTGTTGGAAGGAGAAGAGAGAAAGAAAAAGTGTGAAACATAAGTTCATTCTCAATTGTCCATTACCTTTGGGACCAACAAAATGGGAACACAAACACGTGTCCAACCAACACTCCTCGTTATTACCTCAACCCATAACTGCACGCCACATGCACTACCAACAACCAAACAATCTCAATACTATGCATCTGTTCCTTTTTATACCAAGCTTTTTTGTACCATTCTCCTCTCACTCAATATTCATGCTTTAATAGATTGGTTAGATAAAATTCTAATAATTTAAAAATCAGTATCGGACAATTTACAAGCTATTAACAAATTTAATATCTTTAATTACTTTAGATAAAGTAGTTCTTGTAATTAGTAAAGGGTTTGATCTTCACCGTTTCTCTTCAATGTCAACATATGCAAACGTCATGAGATGGTGAGTGGGTGTTAAAAGTTGGGAACCAATGAGAAGTTGACACTCCAGTTTTGCAAATTAAAGTCTGTTGCATAGTTTATCTCAAACAACAAAAGGCATTAAAGAAAGTAAACACTAAGTCAAGGATGCCAAAAGTGCTAAGCACATGAATGGTGAGATTATGATTGAATCCTTACAAAATATCATGGATTTAGTGTTTATTTAGGTCAAAGTTACTAATTGAAAAAAGTCCTTTTTGATAAATGATATTGTATTTTAATTGAATCAATATAAGGTGACATACTTTATTTAAAAAAAAAGGTATTATATGCTTATTGTTAAAGATATGATGAGAGATTATGCGATTAAGATTATGTGAATAAGTTTATAAAGCATCATACAATTAATTTCTGATATATCATAGTTATTAATTGTATTCTTAAATATTAACCTATTTTACTTTAGTTAAATATTTATGGTATTGTTAGTAAAATAAGATTTAAAACTTCACTCAGGTTTTAATAAATTGATTGATTTGTCTTTCAATGTATCGAACATATAGTTTAACTTATTCTTAAACATTATCAATCTTGTAACATTTGTTATCAACCAAACAAATTTTAATAACATGAACCTCATATATAAAGGGACATTGTAAACATTTTAGGATTAATTTTCTTAAACTGTGATAAACTTATTGGTTCTAACTTAAATACTATTCTCTGTATATACCTCCACTTCTTACACCAACATAATAGATGGACAATTATAGAATATACGATAACAATTGTGCAGAAAACTCTTCCATATGAAATATCACAAAGGATTAAGGAAGGGTGATGTTGTGGCACTCCCAAATTTTTAGTTATATATATATATATATATATATATATATATATATATATATATATATATATATATATATATATATATAATAATGAGAATTAAATTATGAGGATTTTTAATTTAGTTTTCTAACACAAGTAATTTAACTTTAATAAATATTAATATATAAAATTAAATAATACAATAAAGAATGAAAGAATCTGATTAGATGTATAGAGAAGGAAATTTGTTTTCATGTTGAATTCACTATCTTGTTTACGGACATAAATTCTTTGTTTTTCTTTTCTCATTTATCAAGTGTTGTATTCCATTCCTGACAAAAAGAAATAGGTGAAATAAAAACTTAATAGTTCTATCAATTTCTCACATGTTTGTTCCATTTTTGAATTAAAAAAAAAAAATAGTCTCTCTTGACCTACTTTTCAGTGAAATATTAGTTTCATAGAATAATATTTTTTATAATGAGATTTTTCTGATTCTTATGCAAACAATATTTTTTATCAAGACAAAATGCTTGTCATATAAGAATTTGAATAATTATTATTTTTTAAGTTCTAACACTCTAACTAATTTAAGTGTTCTTATTTTTTTTTTTTAAACCATGAAAATTCTTTTTAGGATAATAAAATAAAATTTTATATGTTTTTATTATAACTAGTTTTTAGCAATGACTTATTTATCATATATTTATTTTTTAATAATTACATGTCGAAATTTTAATTATAATCTAATTATTGATGAGTTTAATTTTTTTTTTAAATGAATGATCATCCTTTAAATATGTAATATTTTTTATAGTTTTAATTATATTAAATTATATACAATTTTTGTTATACTAATAACAATCATAATATATATATATATATAAGAAATTAAAAACACAAATAACCCAATGAGGGTTGTGTTTAATAAAAAGAAATATTATTTCACGTACTATATACTATGATACGAATTCTCATTAGTATATATATACACGTTTAATATGTGATAATTCTTAGAATGAAATTATTCGGAAAGTGGATACCAACAAATTTAATATATATATATATACATTGTTACATATTTTGAAGTTAAAAAATAAAAATAAAAGATTGGTAAAAAATTATTTCGTTGATTTGCTAAGAAAGATAGAAGAAAAGTATTAAATAACAGTAAAAGAAAATCATTTTCATTTTTTTTAATGTTCTTTCCATTCAAATTTTAAACCTAGTACTTTCGATTAATGGTTGCAGACATTCAGTTCATTTAAGAAACGGATATTGTATAAACAATTTGTAAATATTGCCATAAATCTTCGATGAACTTATGATGTGTTTTGGAATTAAAATATGACGACAGTATCCTAATGTTTTGTTTGAATGTAAAGTGGAATAGAAATGATAAAAATAGGAGGGAGGTTTAGTGAAAAAACATTTGTTGTTTGGATTGTGAAGTATGGATAAAAGGGAAGAAAATATTCTCTTCATAGTTATCTAGTTTGATGGAAGGATGCAACAAAATAAGTTGGATAAATTTTTGAAAAGACAAATTGTCCTTTTAATATTAAAGGAATTGTTGGGTGGAGCTCAAGTGAAATTTCAAAAAATTGGTTCTTTAATTGGTAATAAATTTTATAATTTTGCAGTAAAACTATCATGAAAAATTGATGAGGATAATAAGGTGGTGGGAGGCTTCACGGATACTCTTGAAAGTAAAGTTAGGTACGTGGACCACTTTGATTCCTATAAGTCAACAAGTGAATGAACTTGTGAAATAAATAGATTAGCAAATTTGGTGGTTTCTGAGTTGGCAAGTCAGAAAAGAAAACAAAAAGTTAAATTGTTATATTGTTATGTACTTATATTTGAAACTTTTTAATAATTATTAACTACTTGAAAACATAAACACGAAAACTATAAATAATTTCATGTTAAATAGGTTGACATATTAATATTATGCATAATATAAATAACAGTCTCATCCCATTTTTACCAATGATACTTTGAAGAGATTGATAGTCACTACTTTTTTTTTTTTTTTTTTTTTTTTTTTTTTTTTTTTTTTCTTTTTTTTTTTTTTTTTTTTTTTTTTTTTTTTTATTTTTTTTT
>Ga0099825_1002090_pt1 | contig 26296 bp, 8 predicted proteins | sample SiratroredBW_FD_76838 | JGI IMG/M metagenome (GOLD analysis project Ga0099825, IMG submission 76838) | Root nodule microbial communities of legume samples collected from California, USA - Siratro red BW | ecosystem: Host-associated > Plants > Roots > Nodule | place: USA: California | collected... | reverse complement strand
TTTTTTTTTTTTTTTTTTTTTTTTTTTTTTTTTTTTTTTTTTTTTTTTTTTTTTTTTCCTTATTTTTTTTTTTTTTTTTTTTTTTTTTTTTTTTGTTTTTTTTGTTTGTTGCATTCTATTTTGAACTTTTAGTCCTATTTCATTTATAATTCGTGCTCTGCAGAAAGATAAACGTACAGGGCGACCAAAAATATGGTTATATCGAGACAAAGAGACTAATGAGCCAAAGGGAGATGCTACTGTGACATACGAAGATCCACATGCTGCTATAGCGGCTGTTGAATGGTTTAACAACAAAGATTTTCATGGCAATATAATTGGAGTTTTTATAGCAGAATCAAAAAACAAGGATGACCAAACTTATAATTCAGCAGCAGTAGAACCGGTAGTTGCTGGTAATGTTGTTGGATTAGAGGAAGGTACCAAGGACGTTAATGGTGGTAGTGGAAGAGGTAGAGGCCAAAATGATCCTTCAGGCAAGGCATGGCAACAAGATGGCGATTGGTTGTGTCCGAATACAAGGTCTGTGATATGAAATTGGTGAGCAGCTCTTTCTTGCTCTTGTACTTGTTCAGTCATTTTAGATGATTTAGTGCAGAGAGAATAACATTTTCTTCTTGTCATAGCAGTTGCTCCAATGTGAACTTTGCTTTTCGTGGTGCGTGTAATCGCTGTGGAACTGCCCGTCCTGCTGGTGCTGCTGGAATATCAGGGGCTGGTGGCCGTGGCAAGGGACGTGCTGCTGGACAAGAATCAGGGGGTGTTGGGCGGCCAGTTGGTGGGGGACTATTTGGTCCCAATGATTGGCCTTGTCCAATGTATGATTGTGTTGCATTGGCCCTGTGTGCCTTTTCTTTTGTGTCTGATTTCCTTATAATTACTTTTTGTTTTACTTTATTGCTTACATTCAAATTCATTATTTTAGTGGTACCACATACACTTTTCTTATAAATTTACAAAACTTGCTGCTTAGCTACATCAATCAGATTTTGTGTTATATTATTTTTTAAGAAGTGTTAGCAAACAATTTAAAACATCAGTAAATTGATTTTTGATGGTAAGATGTCTGTCTATATGCATGGGGTACACAAACACAACCTATATGCATGCATTATGAGGGCTCAAACAGAATTACCAGTTCCTGTTTATTTGATGCCAAATCATAAAAAAAATCTTTCTTTTGCACTTGGTTGGCTTCAAGAGTTTTGTTAAACATTTGCAGTAAACTCTGCCTATTCCCTCGTTCATGTATAACTATCTATTCTAGCACATTCCAGCCAAATATATCATTCCGCCTACTGTTATTCAAGTTGTCTGTGAATTTTAAAGAAATCCGGCAACCATCATTTGATGGAGTGTTACTCTGGTGGCATTTCCAAACTCAAGTCACAAGAGGTCAGATGGTTATGCTGCGACCTATGGACAATTTGATTTTCAAGAGACTGTTGATACTAAAACGATAGATTAGAACTTTGGCATGGGGTTTTATTTGAAAATAATCACTGGTAACTTCTTTGACCATTTTTGCAATCCTTTCCTGGGTTTAGGTCTACAACCCCAGCTCTTGAACCTGTCCCTCCTTGATCCTTGTGGTGATTGGTTTTGTGTTTTCATAAAGTTTAATTCCAGTTCTTACAATAATGTGTGGCTGCATTACATATTTTCTGGGATTTGGGAGTTGATCACAAGCTGGCTATGGTTTATGGGATTATTTTCTGTTCCATCACTACTAATTGTTCTGTTGACTGAGTTTTTTCATTTCTTGTGAGTCACGTTTTACTTAATACCTGTCTGAGGTATTTATACCTGACATTAAACTTGCGCATCATGTGTGTACATTTTTGTGTGATTTTTGAAATAAAATTTAGTGTAATGAATCTTTTTTCTTAGGTGTGGCAATATCAATTGGGCGAAGCGGACTAAATGCAATATTTGCAATACAAACAAGCCTGGGCATAATGAGGGTGGTGTTAGGTATTATTTTTATTTTTTTTATGCCTTCTATTGCTAATTAAGTACATTGTGGCTTAGGGAGGAAATGCATTTTGTATTGTTTTCCATTGTGATAGATAGAGATATTTATTTGCATGATTGATTCAGCTTATTCTAGAGAAATAATAGTTTTTTTTGCCAGCTTTCTGCCGGAGCTTTTGAAAAATAAGCAGTTATTTTTCCAGAAAAATGCCAAACCAAACATGCATGTCATGTCATAGTGTGGTAGTTATATTTATATGCAATTTATGATATACAAAATATCACGCATTATTTATCAAATGTAATGTGATTTGTCTCTTTATACGTCATTTCAGCATTGCCCATGTCTTTTTGTGTTTGCACTTTTTAATCCAATCAGATTTAAGAGATTAATTTCTAGAAGTCTAGTATAGCCATATAAAACGTTAATTTCTAATGCCTGTATATTTGTTATATATTTCTTATCTGTTCAAATCTCATTTAGGAATTTTGTACGTGTGTGGAAAATTGAATAATCATTTGATGCTACCTCTGCATGATTACACACCTATGGTTGTGTCCTAGTTGTATATCAGTGCCCGTGAGGCAAGCAGAAAGTTATGGCCTCATGCTTTTGCCTCCATCGAAGTACACGAAGTCACCAATTTGTTTTTCAAATAGAAATGTAGCACTTCATTCATTAAAATATTAGCAGAGATGTTTACTATCGTTTCACAGCATAAAAGCACCTTACAATCAAATGTGAGCATAGCCTTTTCATATGAGCATAGACCACAAATACATTTTTCTCAGTGTGTGTTAGACGTCTGTTACTGTAAAATGTGTTGCATAGTGTTGTTTTATGTGAAATATCATGAAGTATTTCATTTTGGGAGACTGGGAGAATTTCAACTTATGATGTCTTGGCAACCAAACTTCCACATTGTAAAATTATCCGAAGTCTACATTCATTAATCCAGTTAGTATTTTTGGTTTAAGCATGGATTAACCACTATTTTTCATTTTGGTTTCAGTTTTGAAAATGTTGGATTTCCTTCATCATAATTTGCCCCTTTGTTTTTTCATATGTTGGATTGAAGTTAATACTTCAACTTAGTCTATCCTTTTTACCATTGACAATTTGTTTTCTAAATAAAAATGTTACTTAGAATATTCTCCTAATTAAGGTTATACTGTAATTAACAGAGGAGGACGAGGTGGAGGTTACAAAGAGCTCGATGAAGAGGAAATAGAAGAAACCAGACGTCGTAGGAGGGAAGCTGAAGTAAGATTGATTAAGATTAACATATACTACCTTTGTCTTAAGTACTACGTTTGTCTTATAATCTGTTTTTTACTGCCAGGATGATGGGGAGTTGTATGATGAGTTTGGAAATCTAAAGAAAAAATTCCGTGCCAAAACACAGCAAGCTGAAGCTGCACGTGGGCTTCCAGGTTCCGGACGTGCTGGTTGGGAGGTTGAAGAACTAGGTACTACTGCATATCTAGAATGTTTGCCCTCCATAATTTATTATAGAGAAACCTTAAGCTGCACGGATACTTTCTGAGCTAGTGAAGCTCCCACCTCCACATGTTTCCATAACACTGATAAAATTTCTGGATGATCATTATAGTTATAGGTCTGATGGAATTACCACTTTCAAATGAGTTGCATGTTCGCTTAGAATCATAGTTGCGTATAATTTATGTTTTCTCTCGTGTTATATCTTTTTCATTATTCCTTTTCAGCCTATGCAACTAGTTAACTGTCGGACTTTTTGCTTTCCGACCCTGCATACTAAATCATAGTGGTTGTCTTGGTGCATCTGTTTATATAGTAGTTGATTGTGCGCCTCAAGTTTCGTGGTTTATTATATTGAGCTGGTCATTAGTGTTGTATTGTAGTATTTTATACATTTGTTCTTGTCTTTTTTTTTAAACTCTCCTGGTTAATTGGGACCTTAGATATGCAAAATTAGTTTGGATGTACTTGTTGATATCATGGTTTGGCACGTTAATACGAAATTATGAATTGATTGGACCTGTATTAACCGAGTTATTGTTGTGTAATAATACCTATGACAGGGTTAGATAAGGATGGTAGAGAAAGTAGAGACAGAGGAAGGGAACGTAATGATGGGGAGAGCAGGAACAGAGAGCGAAGTGACAAAGAGAGGCAAAGCAGTTGGAATAGAGACAGGGACAGGGGAAGAGATCGAGATCGAGACTGGGACTATGTTGATCGAGATAGAGATTATGGGCGAGATCGGGATCGTAGTAGACACCGATATTAAAAATCGCAGCAAGAGTGCATGCACTCTCGTGTGTTGGCTACCATGCTTTTGTCGGACGATTTCAATTGCTTTGAATTAAATCCTTACATTTGGTGACCACTTCCTGCAGTCTGGTATTAATGCCTATTTCACTTGGCATGGACATTTTGTACAACTTATGGCATTTATGTTTTTGGCTATTTCACAAGGACATGTTTCTTTTTGAGAATGTTCTGGAAAGTTCGAACCATTAGTTGTCATCAGCTAATTTATTGTGTAACTTGAATGGAGTAATTTCATTTGCCGTAGACCGAATGATAGTACTATCCGGAATGCTTGATTAGTCTTGAAAAAAAAAAATCTTGTATAACTCATTTTCTTTTTCCTTTATAAACTCTAAGCCCTTCTAATGAAATAACTTATTGTTTTCAACTAGTCTCACCAAAATTTAAGGTCATAATATTTTATTCATAAATATTTTTATAAGATTTTGGATTACGTTGTATATTATTTAATTAAACTTTAAAATTAATATTTTTTTAGTAGTATTATGATAAATATTTTTTGTGGATGTTTAAAAATTAAAAAGTAAATATAAAAGTAATTAAAACATTGTTTTTTAAAAGGGTAAGTCATGATAATTAGCATGGACGTGCGATTCAAAATCTACACAGTGGTAGTAAGTCTTGTAATCACAGTAGTAAGTCTTGTAATCACAATGTATTAAACTTTCACCTTCTTGAATCTACTTTTATTCAAAATTAATGGAATTAATCTAATAGAATTAAATTCTTGAGTCTATATTTATTCAAAATTAATAGAATTAAATTTTGACATTGTGGCTCTTGTCATCTAACACCACCCAGTTAAAATTAATAATTAAAATAAAAAATAAAAGAGACTTTTCATGTTTACTCCTCATTCCAATTCATTTGAAATAAAAGTCTTTTTAGCTTCTGAGTCTTATTTCATTTTAAATCAAGAGTCTCTTATATTGTTTTACATTGTTGTTTTGCAAGCTCAAATCTCTTGATTGGATCTCATTTGAAATTCAATTAAAATAAAGCTAAATTAATTTAAGTAAGGCGAGCTCTGGAGTTTACTCTTACTTCTTTCTTCCTTCTTTTTGCTTGATTGAGTTTTATTTCAAATCCAATTAAAACAAAATTAAATTAATTTAATTAAGGCAAATGAAGAGTTTCTCTTCACTTTTTCTTCTTAATTGGTTTTATTCAGTTTTAATTAAAATAAATCTAAATAAATTTAATTACGGCATTTTAACCATCTCTTAATTCTTAAACTTCAGTCACACTTACACATCTAAAATCATTAAAGCATACACTAACAAGATTTTCTTAGACTTCTCCTTATTAGTCAGAAAAAAATCACACTCCACAACTCACACACTCTGGCGGTATAGATTTAAATGATACTCTTAATTCAAATGGAGATGAACACTTGGTTGAAGGTCAAGTCTGAGGTGGTATGGAAGATGATAATGTCTTGCCATCCCAACTTTATAGGAGGAGAATGTTGTTATTGATGTGCTTCATGAATTAGATAAAACTAATAAAGATTCCTTTAATTTTCATTTTAATGGGAGTGATTTATATTAGATGAACTTAAGTTTTATTAAGTTTGTCAAAGTAGTTGATTTTATAGACTTAAGTTTGATGAAGTACTAACAAATGAATTGATTAGTTATGTGTGTATATCTGATTTGTGTTTAGAGGGTTAGAGGCTCCTGACTTTAGTTAAGATCTCATTTGGACATTAGATGTTTTTATATAGATTTTACATTGTTATTACTCCTTCATAATATATCCAACACATCAATTAATATTTTTAATTAACACTTCAATTAATATTTTTAATTATTTAATTACTTTTCATATAATAAATTAAGTAAAACAGAAAAAAATATGACTATATAAACTTAAATATTTTTGTATCAAGATTGAATCATCCCTCAAATACCTTTTTAATTTCTTTTATTTGTTTAATTTTTTACAAAAAGTATTATATATATATATATTTTAAAAAATAAAATCTACAATTTGTTTTACGATTTCACGATTTACGATCTTATAAACTCTCAACGATTATACTCAAAATTTTGATTTTAACTGCTTTAATAATTAGTGTGGTTATAGATATATATAGGAAAACTTATAAGCATGAAATGAAATTACGGGGTATTGAAAACTTGCCATATTTTATTTTGGATTATTTTGTGGATTTTAGAAATTTCGGGAACTTCCAAATTTTGGATGAAATTAAATCATGGATGTATATTGAAGGAATTTTGATTTGGATCCATTGAAAAGAGCCTATGGCAGAAGTTGAAAATATCTTGAGAATAACGTAAGGCATAATTTATTTTATAAAAAGATATAACAGTTAACATTAACATAATTCTTCAGTCTTGAAAATTGAACTATGTTTATTTTATATATAAATAAAATAGCAGTTAGCATGCGTGTTAATCTTCAGTCTTGAAAATTGAAATATAACAGCTACTATGTACTCAAATTCCAGTTTTGGAAATTGAAATATCATTTCATGCACACAAGTCTTGATGCACAACCGTTTTTTTCCTATATTGTCAATATTTGCTACCCAGTGTTCTTTCTTCCTAGAAATTGCTTTATGGACATCTGATTATCTAATTTAATTTAATTTAATCTGATCTTAAATAAGTTTTAAATTAAATTTGACTCTGTTAACAAACAAATATTATTATTAATGAATATTTGAGAGCAAATAATCCCCATTTCGAATCCCAAGAGAAGTAGCCTTTCCGAAAAATTTAAAAAAAGAAAGAAAGTAAAACTAAATTTGAAAATCGAATAGCACGTGTTAAGTGATATTTGGCCGCTGTTGATGGAACCGCGTGGCTGGGCTGGACCCGAGTGGTTCGTTCCCGTTCACAATACTGTCAATGTCCTCCTTCATTTCTTCGTCCCTTTTAAGTCATAACCCTCCCCTTCGAATTTTCCCCAAACCCTAACCCACTTCTCCCCTCTCTCCGTCGATTGCCACCACTGTGTCTTTCTCTTTCTCAGATTTCTTTCTCTCTCTCTCTCTCATTCTTTTTGGCTGCGACGTAAATTTCTCTTCCTCAACGGTTCACTTCCGCCTCCATCGGTTCCGTTCCTTTTCCCTTTTTTGTGTATGCGATTCTTCTTTTAGTTCGATTAATTTTATTTTATATGTAGTCCGCTGTTGATGGATATGTGTGATATAATTGGATCCAGTCACTTCAAGAAGCTTTATCGTGCACGGAAATAAACAAGTTTTAGGGTTTTTATGTTATCTAGCTCTGTGCTAGCTTTTGTATGTGCATAGGAAGCTTTTATCTGTCTTGTCAGTTTTATGATTGTCTTAACAGCGTACTTTTTTATGCCTGGAGCCATTTTACGAATTGTGTTGTGGTATTGGGGTTTTCACGTTGCAGCTCAGGTACGGGAATAGCGTACCAATGAGTTCTCGGACCGGCAAGGGACCTGCTGTGAGAAGCTACCGGAGGAGAAAGACAGTTTTGGACCTTGACCTTAATCGTGTACCGGCTGGTGACAATCGCGAGCAGGAGGGACCTTCAACTCAGTCATTGCCACAAGGAGTTATAGTTGGACAGCAGCCGCCGGCCTCACAGCCAACGATGATTGATGTGGAAGCTATTGATGATGACGTTGTTGAATGTACCCCAAGGGCATTTGCTGAGGTTTATCTCCCCTCGTACATGGTTATTTCTATTATTTTTTTTTCATTTATTATATTTCATGGTTGCAAACTGAATTCTTATTTTCTCGTTTGTGTTCCATCCTAGGCCAAAAACAAGTCTAGAAGAAATCGTGGGAGGACTATAGTTGATGTTGAACTAGGTAATGCTGTTCTCCACTTTTGCATGCATTTTTTCACCAGGTTGTGCTGATCTTGTATGTTTTTAGAAGAATACAATAGGTGTCAAATAAGATAACCTCTTAGCCAGTACACTTGCCTTAGCTAAGGTAATTGAAGGCTATAATAGAATTCAACTGGCAGATATGAACACATTTTGTTTATAGGCAATACTAGTTACGATATGGCTTTCTACAATGGAGGGAGTGTGTTATTACCAGTCACTGAAATTAAAACCATGTTTGCTGGCTTTCTACAATGGAGGGAGGGTGTTATTACCAGTCACTGAAATTAAAACCATGTTTGCCCTTCAGCGAAAATCTCTATATAATATATTTCGGTAGTGCCTGACCTAACTTTCCTCAATGCTTTTCTATGCTGATTGGGTTACTGGGTGTTGTACAAGTGTTACTGTATCCCACCTATTAACTTTTAGAAGCAGGATTTAAAAAAAATTATAATCATGTATGATATCATATTGAATATCTTTTGCATTCTTTTTTTTTTGGCCTTGTTGCTTACGAGCTTTCTGACTGTCCCAACATTAGTGGGGACTTCTTTTGAGATTTCTGCCTGCTAGTGTATCCCGCTGATAGATTTATAGATGCAGATCATAGCAGTTGCTAAAGCAAATAACAGTATTAAATTAAAATTCTGGATTTCAATTTAATTAAAAGAAATTGTAATCATGTATGATATTGTACTGAATATCTTGTTCATTATGCTTTTGTGGTCTGTTGTTTTGTGCGTTTTCTGCCTACTCAACATCCATTGTCTGGGAATTTTTTTTAGCCTTTAATCTCTACATTACTTATTATAATGGTGATTAACACATCTGTTATTCATGATTGTTGCAGAAGATCAGACTCGGCGCAACAAGCGCAGAAGAGAATTGCGAAACCAAACAATTATTAATTGTGAGAAGTATATAAATTTAGAAGGCAGTAGCAGTTCTATGGTAAAAAAATCCTTAGTGAGATGGCACACTGTTTTATGTTTTGTACTTCATCTTTTGTTCATCTGATTAAAATAGCTGTCAGATTTGTAAAAGGTGCATATCCACATCGTTAAAAAATAAATTTGGTATTACCACTACTTTGTCATTTGCTTCTGGGTGTGCTTTCACAGATGCTGTGTTGGTAGAGCAGTTTATTATTATTATAAGTTAATTTCCTTCATGCTTTAATTTTGATAAATGACCTGTTTCTACACAAGTAAAGAACTTGATAAACAACTTTGAAGGTTTAGTGGAAATCGAACTTCTGATTTGAATATTTCTTTTGTAGAGTGATACTGCTAAAGTGCTTCCTGAACCACGAATTGAGCCTGTTTTCAACTGTCCAATATGTATGGGACCATTGGCAGAAGAAATGTCGACAAGGTGTGGTCATATTTTTTGCAAGAATTGCATCAAGGCTGCTATAAGCGCTCAGGGAAAATGCCCTACCTGTAGAAAAAAGATTACTGTGAAAGAGCTTATAAGGGTGTTTCTCCCATCAGCTAGTTGAAGGTATGATTAAAAATTCTATTTTGATTATTTATGTTGCTTAAAGTGTTTTCTTGTTGTCATATAGATACGTAATAAGTGGTAGTCCTAGGAAAGGCTGTTAGTGCTCCTATTAGTGGGTTTTGAATAAGTATATGGATCAGTATTATATAATGATGGTGATATTAAAGATTACGTCCAGTTTACAAACTGGGTGGGTAAAATGGAGAAATACATTGGATTTTATTTGTGACCAACTGACTGCAAACTACTGATCAATTTAAAAGTAATTTCTATGTTATGGTAATATATGTTAAGCTTTAGAGGTGGTGATAATAAGGTGGGAGTACTAGAAATATGATTAAATGACTGTGTTAAGATGGGTATGGAGCCACAGAAGGACAGGTAAGGGGAGTAAATTTAGCCGTGAAGGGATAGGTAAACTGAGAAGAACATTTGAGAAATTGTTATAAGGGATTTCATGGTGAGCGATAAACAAGTCCAATTAATTGTGTTGTGTGATCCACTATACTATTTATCTAGTGGGATAGGGCTATTGTTGGCGGTACTGGGTAGACATGATTTATGTATGGACATAAATACCATTATATCTGAAACTTAGGAGGTGTGGAGAGAAAATGAGATATGTTAGATAGGAAGAAAGGGTGCTCGAGACATCAATCGATGTATAAGTGATTTGAGTAGAGAAATTAAATAGAATTATCTGATTAAGTTAGCACATTTATAACCTGTTTTTTCCCCTTTTTTATAGAAAATTTCTTCGACAAGCTTGTAAACTTTAAATAGGATGGAGGGCAAGTTATGATGCTTTGTTACATTTTATTTTTCTATTGCATATGCATGTACTTTAGTCGGGGTCAAGCAATAGCTTCCTAATTTTGTTTGGCAAGAAATATTTATTAAGTCTATTGTTTATCTTCGATGCATTCTGATGAATGGTTGCTGTTTTGCCATGCAACAGGCTTTCCATGTAAGCTGTAGTCGGGAGAGTGGGGAATGTGAGAAACGTCATTGTACTTTGGACATTACTGAATGGCTGTGTTGTTTCAAATATGTTCCCCAAAGCGCAGATACTTAGTCTGTTGTTGAATAGCTGTTCCTCATTAAATTATCGTATTATTAATAACATTATTAAGACGTGCGTTATAGATATAGTTCGTCGCTCAGGTTTTGTATCCTTTCGTATTACGAACTCATGGTCTATACCTTTTGGTGATATTACAGGGCCAGAGAGGCCGATCAAGAGTGATTATTAAGTGTGGGGATTTATGCATGTAAATCCCTCACGAATGGATAGGAATCCTTTGCGTTATTACTGGCATAGATAATTGGGTTGCCAATATGAATAACTATGTGATTTGGGAACTGTTATGCAATACTAGTCCAGCGTGTTTAGTTTCAGTTTAGATATTAGTTTGCTGGTTAAATACCGTTCTGCTGTTATCCTCTACTTGACAGAAAGTGCTATGGATTGGGTAGAATCAATATTTTAAGAAGCATTAAAAAGTTATGGCCATAGTTTTTGTAAGGTTCGATTGAGGAGCTTCAATTCAGTAAAGCGTAGTAAAATCAAGAGCTCTCCACTAAAGAACCCGAATCTCAGCCTACCGATAAAGTCACGCAAGAGGATTTGCGTGCGCTGAAGGATGAATTTCAAATGCGTATTTGGAGAAACATCAAGAAGGCTTTTTCTATGCAAAACTGCTGAGTGAGGGAAGGACAAATCACGGTGAAGTTAATTATTGGTTGCAGTAGCACTTTGGATTAGGAAGTTCATGTGGTAATAACACGGGTAGAAGAAATGGCATTTTAAAATATACGTTAATTTTTCAATGGAGTTGCATTACCATGCCAGTTTTGAGCACGGAGGAAGTTGTCGAATAGGACAACTACACTCTAACATTTCCCGATGAATATTATCGTTACTATTATAGAAGCACTAATGAGCATTGAGGTTTTTCGAATAAGAATCGAGCTTTTATTTAAATTAGTACTTAAAGATGGGTGAGCTTATTATCACATCACATGTAGATGGTTCTTACACAACAACACTGAAGGACCTGTTTTTCTCGCAAAAACAACTGTCAAATGAGAGAGAAAGGGGTAAATTCAGATAATACAATATACTGTTGGATTCATTAAAAATCAGATAAGAACTAAAATCAAATTTTAGCATTGGACTTAAAGAAGTGTGTCATGAACCCAAAATGAACTTACTCTTCGAGAGAATACATGATGAATTTACAATTAGAGATCACCTGAGAGATTTGCCATACCGGTGAAGGATGTTTGGAGCACATTCAATACAAATTTACTTTATAAGAGTAACTCGTTTGGGAACTGTTGGTCTTTCTTAGGATTCACATTGATGAATACATTTAAGTAACTTTCACTTGAAATTATTCCAACGTAAGGTTTCTAATGGAGTTCTTATATTTTGTTGGTTCTTTATGTTTTATTTCCCTTTCTCAAATTGATAAGACCATGTGTATCATTTCCCGCTGACTACATGCTTTTTCCTATTCTTTTTAGCTCGAGAGCCATGTGAAGAGTCATTGTGACTCCTCCTTACGCTCTTCCTTATCCTTCTTCTCCCACAACCAAATGCTAAACTAATTCAAAAAATATTTGAAATAAACTAAATTACTGTAAATGAATTCTATATAAAAATTGAATTCTTATGCTAGTTTAGTTTTTAAAAATTGAATTATTATTGAATATAATTGTTTTTAATTAAACTACACTATAATTTATTAGTTTAAAAAAGATACTCTAAAATAAGATATTTAATGGTAATGATTAAAATAGATTAAACAAAAAGTAAAATGCATTTGAATATGTATATATATATATATATATATATATATATATATATATATATACTTTAATTTAATTCTCTCAAACCATTTTAAAGTTAAATTCAACTTAAGTTTTCATTACCTAATGGTCATCCGTCCGCTTTTCCACCTTCTTCCACAAATAAACCAATGATTCTTTAGTTAAACTCACTAACATGTTCCTTATATCAAATATTTGAAATTATATTCTCTCCTTGAAAATCTCGTAACAACATTCTTCGCCTGAAAAAAAGTCATATTAGTGTTCTTAAATGAAAAAACATTTATGTAAACAACGAAAAAGATAGTCATTGCAAAACAATAATTTTCTAACCGTTAAGTAATTTTAGCTCACTTTAACGTCTTTTTATTTTTTATATAATATCTTGGATAAGTGAGTTTTTTACATCTTAACATATTAAAATTGTACATCATAAAAGTGTACATCATAAAGTGTACGTTATAGTAGGAAATAACTGCACAATAATTAAGAAACACTTATGTCAAGTTGTTGTGAAAGAAATCAATTTTTTTTAGAGACAACATGATTTGATCTGTATTTGAAAGAATCCACAAAAACAACAAACATTTCTTGTTGAGTATAATAAACACATAAATATTTAAGAAGGTACGAGATTTGTTTAAACTATGTAAATGTCATTTGAGCATATAATGCCTTATCAGATGTGAAGATAAAAAGTACACAAGGTTGTATCATCTGACAAATTAAATACCTTATACAAAAGATGTATTGTTATATTTTATGCATATATTTAAACATTCAATTAAACTTGAGAGTGATAGACTTTTTCCTAAAACAAAATCTAATATAATTAACTTGCTCTATAACATTTGGATTTTTAATTACATTTTTCAAAAGATCTTGATAGACATTATTTGGAGATCCTCTTGAAATAAATAAATAGTCAAACATTCACACACAAAGAAAATGAGCAATCCATCTATATTTGTTTCACAATACTACTTGCATTTTTAGTTTTAAATAAGACATTTATGTCTAACAATACCTAATTTTCACAAAAAATATATTTTATATTTTATTGTTTAAGTACAAAATAAAAATATATATTAAATTTTATGATCGTTACTTTGATTTAAAAGTGTACTATTGTGCTAAAATAGTTACTAACAAATAGTAATTTATTTTCAATTGGTGTTTATACGAGTGTAAATTAATACTTGCATAATCAGTGTGTATTTCTGACTGTGCTTAGAAAATTACTACCAGATAGTAATCTATTTTTAAGTGGTGTTTATAGATGTAGGAACTATTACTTACTTGCGTAATTAGTGTGTTTTTTCCTTAAAAAATTACTACCAAAAAATATTTTTTTAATCGGTGTTTATATAATCAGAAATTAATACCTGCCTATCTCTATTTTTTAAAATTCTCTTTTGCCGTAAGCTACTAAGTTGGAAAAAACATCAAAAACTGTTTTGTCATGAAAAAAACTACAAATTTTCATCTTCTTTTAAAATAATTTTAACGAACCATTTTAAAAACAACAATATATAAGTGATTATTTCACTATAAAAAACACCTTTTTCCTAACACAAATCTAAACAAACATACCTAATATATACAAGAATAGTTTATCGATATAAAATTGACATAATTGCATTATGAACTGGAACGTCCATGTCATGAAAAAACATATTGATCATCATAATAATGCAGTTTATTTATTAATTAAAATCATTTATTTATTTTTGTACGGAAACCAAGTTATTATCTGGTGACAAAAACTTATAGGTATGAAAAGTATTAAACGATCAATCTACTTATAGTGTGATATATTATCATCTAATCCACATAAGACAGAATATCATATACTATTTAAAAAAACAAAATATTATTATTGACCAAACATTTTTAACATGCGTTTTTAATGAGGTTTTTCTAAGTATCTTCAAACCAGTCCTTAAATTTATTCATAGAAGTTACTCTGTCTTAATTTGTAGCAGTTGTTTCTCTCGCCAAATTATAATTATCAAATCTTATGTTTAAGTGATTATGATCGAATCAAGAAACTGAAATTAGTCGATTAATATTGTAAAAAGTACTATTTAATAAAAAAAATGTTAAATTAAAATTCAAATAAGTACTCACACTCTTATACTTGGAACTATCCATATGACATAAGACTTCAAACTTTCTAGCTTTAAATACATGATTTTTTTTCCAAAAATAATATATCTACAGAATTTTAATTATTATTTAAATTTTTTTTTGAAAATATTTATTTAGAGGAACCTGTAACAAAGCACTCTATCCATATTGAACATCTTATATTCCATTATCTAATCCTTCTAATATCTATTTTTATCACAAAAAAATCAACTTTACATTTCTTTATTAATTAGAATGTGATTTACCTCATTTAAAAAATAAATGATAAAAATTTCTATATTATACATCAGTTCAATATAATAAATTTTATTTTAAGAAACTACTGAAAAAATTTTAATTTCTATATTATAATTTGTCTTATGCTTAAATTAGTTAACACTAATTACTGATTAAATTATAGTGAACATCAAATAGTATTTTCTCTTTTTTAACTGGGCCGAAAGGGTTCTTTCCAGGCCCATTGCTCATATATAAACACAACCCTAGTTAGGGTTTTACTCAGAGTCAGCTTCTCTCCCATCGCAAGACAACAGCAGCTGCAGCAATGGTGAGTAACAAATAATTCTATGCTTCAGTTTCAACATTTTCTTCGTTTCTATGTCATTTTATGTATAAACTTTGAATTTAGTAGCTATGATTTAACCATTGCGTCGATTTTTATGTGAAACCTCGTCTGCGTTAGTTTAATGTGTGATTCTTATTGTGTTTAATTTCGTAGGCTCCCAAGCGTGGTGGAAAAGCTCCGGTTGTTGCCGCTAAGAAGAAGCCTGTATGAATATAACTACTTCAAATTCAATTCGGTTGTTATTTGTTTATTGTTATAGGTTTTTATTCTGATTTTGTGTTGTTGTTTTTTTCTGTTTTTGGATCTCAGGAGAAGGTTACGAACCCGCTTTTTGAGAAGCGTCCGAAGCAGTTTGGAATCGGAGGAGCGTTGCCGCCGAAGAGAGACTTGACTAGGTTCGTGAAGTGGCCCAAGACCGTTCAGATTCAAAGGAAGAAGAGGATTCTGAAGCAGAGGTTGAAGGTTCCTCCAGCTTTGAACCAGTTTACAAAGACACTCGACAAAAACCTAGGTCAGAATTACTTGCATAGTGTTGGATCTGATATAAATTTGCTTGTTGTGTGAAGTATAATGTTTCGTGTTTTTTGTGTTGCTTGAGATGCATCGTTTACTTAGTACACCTGAATGTGTTGGAGCTGATGTTATAAGGTATGTATGTTGTGGTGGTTGTTAGAGGTAAATTAGGTTAATGTTGGATTAGGTAAACTTAAGGTTAAGGTTAATGATAATTATGATTGCTAGGTTGTTGTTATCCATTATTTCCATCCTGATTTTTGTTGAACGTAGTTGCAGTTTTTGTTGTATTTTAGTATTCCCTATTCCTGATTTCGATGGTTTTTAATTACCTAATATGCAGCAACAAGTCTGTTCAAGATTCTATTGAAGTACAGGCCCGAGGATAAAGCAGAGAAGAAGGAGAGGCTTTTGAAAAGGGCACAGGCTGAGGCTGAAGGAAAAACTATCGAAGCCAAGAAGCCTATTAATGTGAAGTATGGTCTCAACCATGTTACCTACCTCATTGAGCAGGTTGTCTTCTGCTTCATTATCACCTTGTCTTTGTAGTTTACTCTTGCTCCATTTTTTTTCTGTTATTGTTGAATGCGTGGTTAACTATGTTCTTTTGTTTCCTTGCAGAACAAAGCACAGCTTGTCGTGATTGCTCACGATGTGGACCCAATTGAATTGGTTGTCTGGCTTCCAGCATTGTGCAGGAAAATGGAAATCCCTTACTGCATTGTGAAAGGAAAAGCTCGCTTGGGAACGGTAGTGTTTCTTTGAATATTGTGATTATCATGCTGTATAAATGACTTTTTATGGCGGCTCTATCTGATGACTGTTGTAATCCATGTCCATCGAATCAGGTCGTTCACAAGAAAACCGCATCTGTTTTGTGCTTGACAACAGTTAAGAATGAAGATAAATTGGAGTTCAGCAGAGTCTTGGAGGCCATCAAGGTGGCATTGATTAGTTTATTCTGTTTCTTTTATGCTGTTAATGCTCTTGTAAAATACTAATGTATTGTGTTTAATATTCCTTTTAGGCTAACTTCAATGACAAATATGACGAGTACAGAAAGAAGTGGGGTGGTGGAATCATGGGATCCAAATCCCAAGCCAAAACCCGGGCAAAGGAAAAGCTTCTTGCCAAGGAAGCTGCTCAGAGGATGTCTTAGAAAGAGTTTCTTATATTTTGGTTGCTTTGCGACTGTTTATTGTGTTTTTCAATGTTGTTATCTCTTTAAAAACATTTGTTTTTCACATGAGCTAGAGCATTTCATTAAAATATCCATCGCTACTGTCCCAGTTCTTGAACCTCTGGTTACTTTCATTTTGGTAGTAGACTTTTTTACGGTACTTAATGAACGAACTGCATGAGGATGCAGTTGCATCCAATTTTTGATATTTTTTATATAAACCCTAATTTATGATTCTGTTTATACCTTAAATGGTATGCGTGAGTGAGATCTCCGAACAATGCCTCGCCGATTCTCGCTCCATTCCTTTAACGTCATTTTGTTTAATGTTATTTTCAGCCGTCAAGTTTTGTACATAAGTTATCTAATCTCAAAATATACTAATAGACTAGTTAAAATCCGGAAGTCTCCACTTTTAGCCTGCGTGGTTGAGCAATATACACATGTAGATATGCTCTTGGTTTGTATTGGCTGGGATTTGTTTTTTGTTGTATTTTGACATAGTTATTGTCTATTTATCAGTGATTGGTTATTGGTTACTGTGTTTTATGTAGGACTGTGAAGGTCAAAAGCGGACATTGTGTTTATTGATTTAGAACATGGTTAAATTGCCTTTCTTTTGTCTCGTTTAAATTATGCAGTCTCACTACTTTTGAAGTTTTCAATTTTATCTAGAAGTAACTAGTTTAGAAATAATTAATGTAATATCTTCAATTTTATTCAAAAGTAATTTTATGTAAAAGACTTTTAAGTACTTTCATCGGTTATATAATGTATACCTGGCACATAATTTTATAACAGTGAGTAGTAATTTTTAGACCGACGTATTAAGTTCACTACATGCATAGTAATTTTGGTCAATGAAAATAGTTGGATCACTAAGTAATACATTTTAATTGGAAATATAAAACACTGTTGTTTCCATTACTGTTTCTTAAAGAATGGAAAATAGTATATATGGATGTTACAAATGTAAAAAATTCAGTATTTTGTATACATAATTGTTTCTCAATGAATCAGCATTGCATCAGCTTATTTATTAAATCATTAATAATTTAAGCGAGTCTTAAAAAGTTATTTGAGCGTTTTTTTTTTTTTTGAAATATGGAAGATTAGTTCTGATAAAAAATAGTTACTTTTAGATTGTTAGTTATTTAACAAAAAAAAAATATTTTAATTCATAAGCAAGGATGATGAATGCACAATATAGTTATTTTATTAAATAAGCGAACATATTTTTCGTTGGGAACTTTGAAAATGTTAATTTATACTAGTGGAAAAAGGATACACATTCCCCGCGCTTGAATTAGTATATTTTTTTCGAATAAATATAATGACAAATAGAAGTTTTCGAATAAATATAATGACAAATAGAAGTTAAACGAAGAACATAGAGAAGATAAAGAATGTAAAAATGAACATAACATTATATATTTAATAAAGAGCTGTGATATTTGACAACCGGATATGGGAATTAAAATTATTTGAAAACTAAATAAATTATTTTATTATATTATATATTTCATTTTAAAAAGTAGTTGTAGGATGATTTTATTTTGAGAATAGTGACGCAAAAAAAGAGTATTATCCTTTAATAAATTGATAGCTAAAAATATATATTATAACTAAGTTAAAGAAAGACATTAGTCAAAATTTAAAAACTACACACACATATATATATATATATATATATATATATATATTTTAGTAACATATACGTAATTTTAAGGCATGCATGGCCATATATATAAATGTCACCTGAAAAGTGCGAAAAGAACAAAACACAACACATTGCACGTTCCCGCCATTGCAAAGAGGAACGAAATGGCTTCCAGAACCCTAACGGACTTTTTCCAACCCGCTTCGAAGCGCTTGAAGCCCACGCTCCCACCATCCTGCAAGTCCGACGACGCCAACGTCTCCACGCTCTCCGTCGACCAGAAGTTGCGCGTGGAATACAACAAGCTCGTCGCCAAGTCCAAACGGAATCTCAAACTCTGCGTCGAGAGAGTCTCCAAAACCAAAGGTAACTTCTATCGTTTTGGAAATGCAGTGTCGTTTGCGATGGTTCAAAACGCAGCGTTTTGTGACGGTTCTTAGGTTTAGCTGGCGTGAAGCTGGAGGAGGTGCTGGTGGAGGAAACATGGTTGGACGCTATCCCTGGTGAACTTCAGAAACCCTATGCACTCACTCTCTCGAAGTTCGTGGAGAGTGAGATTTCGAGCGGCGACGACGTCGTTTACCCTCCCACGCACTTGATTTTCAACGCTCTTAACTCTACCCCCTTTGATAGAGTCAAAGCTGTCATCCTTGGCCAGGTTAATCCATTTTTGTTGGCTTTTCTCTCAGAACATGTTGCGCTTGATTTTGTTTCGATAAAATTGTTAGTAATCACCATAAATGAAAATAAAAAAATTATGGAACTTTTTCCGTTGGTTTTAAATCAACTTATGCGGGTGTTTGGAAAAGTTTTTTTTTTTTTTTTCCTTCATTCAATAATCTTTGTGAAAATAAGTTTAGAAAAGATTGATTCATTTACTATTGCATCCAAACAAAAAAACAAATTATGATTGAATATTTATAATTGATTGTGAAAATAGTTTAATTTTCGCCTCGGTTCCAAGTACTTCCTTAACTTTAGTAGAAGCTCTCTAACGAGTTTTTAGAGTGCGACGTGGCTGCAATTGTGGTCAAGTTAGCTGTACGTGTCCTCAATTTTATGCAGTTTCAAGAAACATGACAAAACTTCAATATCAAACCTGATCTTTAAAAGTTGATGTGCTTAAATTGATTTTGGACTGATAGGAGTTCAGTTTTTTCTTTCTTTCTCTTGTAAGTATTTTTGGGGAAATTTATCCAAGGAGACCCAGATTGTCTCTCTTTTAGTGATTTGTGGGTTTTGTTGAATGTTTAGGACCCTTATCATGGACCTGGTCAAGCAATGGGCCTTTCATTCTCAGTTCCTGAGGGAATCAAAGTCCCTTCCAGTTTGGTGAATATATTCAAGGAGCTTCACCAAGACCTTGGTTGCACCATTCCACCTCATGGAAATCTTCAAAAATGGGCTGTGCAGGTACGTTCTCTGACATGCATCTGAGTTATGTGAGGGATTTGTTTTTTTTTTTTCAAATATTGCAAATAACGGGAATATGGATCCTAAGTAATAATTGCAAATGGGACGGACTAGCAGTTTAGTGTTCATTTTCATGTGAGAACAATAGAACAAATTCCATGAATAGATCGATTTCAATTTTATCCACTTATTTAAAACCATGCACTGAACCTATTGTATTTCTTCCTAGTGTCTGACTAACCAGTACTCTCTTTAATGCATGCTATATAGTTTTTAAAATAATGGTGATTGATGTATATGAACTATTTTATGGATGAATGCTTGATAAATATTATCAAATGTAAAGTACATAGTAAGTGTCTTGCGTGATGGAGCTTAGTCTTGCTCGTGTTGTGATAGTTTTTTCTGCTTTAAGTTCATCTTCTATGATATGTTTACTTCGGATAACTTTTTTGACAAGTACTTATGGGAGAAGTAAACTATGAGGTATAATGGATCAAATTTCTCTTATAAGTTGAAAACAGTTTATATACTTTAGGCTTTTTTAGAAATTCTGGAATCTAAATTTCTATAAGTTAAAATCCATAACTTGACTTTAACTAATGGTGGAAATATTTTATTATATCTCTTTATTCCTTCTCTAAGAAGAACTTTTGGAAAACTTTATCTAAATTAAGGTAGTATATTTTATAGTTAAGGCCTCTTAAACGTTTCCTTCAAATGTTTTGTATGATTTGAAGATAAAATCTATTTTTTAATAACTAAAATTCACACCTTAAAAGGTTGCCCATTAAATAGAAAGATGGATTGGTCTAGAAGTTTGGTGAGTTTGTGGTCTGAAAGCCAATTTATATCAGTGTAGATATTTTAACATAATGTGTGACTACGTTCTGTGAGAGTAGTTTTTGAAATACTATATCTGATCATAAATTTGAACTTTATTTCAGGGTGTTCTCTTACTCAATGCTGTTCTAACAGGTTAGACTTTTAATTTTTGTGGACTTCTAATCAAGTATGTTAAAATGACTTATTATTTTATCTGTATTCTAGTGGTGTTTTTTTACTAGTATTAAACTTTTGAGTTCAGTCAGGAAGCATCAAGCAAATTCTCATGCCAAAAAAGGCTGGGAACAATTTACTGATGCTGTTATCAAGACAATCTCACAGAAGAGGGAGGGAGTTGTGTTTTTGTTGTGGGGAAATTCTGCTCGGGAGAAATCCAGGTACCACAACTGTGTAACACTATAGCAAGTCTTTGGAACCAACCAACAAATAATAACCTGGGCTTGCTATAGTTTCCTTGATAATTTTCCAAAGCCTGCTTAAAGAATAAAACATTGGAGTAAATTTTTATTTTTGAGATATGGATGATCAATTTACTGCAACTATACATTTATTAACTGTAGGCTGCTTTTTGAATTGGATACTTTTCTTTCCTTGCCTGGAAGATAAATTCTGTGAAACTAGTTGATGAACTTGTGTTTGAGTGTCATATTCACAGGTTAATTGATGCAACAAAGCATCACGTTCTTACAGCTGCCCATCCTTCTGGTTTGTCTGCAAATAGAGGCTTCTTTGGCTGCAGGTAAGGTACTTATGCATTGTAATTTAATCTTGGAAAAAATGTTTTTAGTACCGGTACTTTCAAATCAATAAGTTAGTCCTCGAACTTTAGAGAACATGTGACCCCTCTTTGAACTTTGACAGTAACAAATTGTCACTAAATGTTAAATTTATGCATGAAAGGACTAATTTCACTTGTTTTCAGAAAGAGAACTAATTCGTCAATTTCAAAAGTTAGAGGATTGAAGCCAAGTTTAACAAAAAGTGTAGGGACTAAAAACACATTTTTCCATTTAATCTTTGTTGATATAGCTGTGAGTGAAGTACCGTGTTCAAACTTCTAATTATTTTGCATTGTATGTATAATATATTAGCCGACATTCATGACCATGCTTTATGTTTATGTAAAAGAACAAATAAATAGGCTAACTGCTATTGAAGAACTTCTGAATTGGAAGGAATATTTGCAACTATGAGTGCTCTCTGTGAGCATGTTAAATTAGTTTACTTGTATGATACTTTATAACTTCTGCCTTTCTTTAAAAATACAAAATACTTTCTTTTGGAGTCTGCAACATTAAAAAATGGAGACATTTAAGGTTTACTTGATCAGGTGGTTGAGTAAGTGGAAAGTGGTAAGCAAAAACACGTAAAAGTCTAGAATACATTGTCATTTTCTTTCATTTAATGCATTGTCATTTTCTTTCATTTGCATTTTCTTATCTAGAATTGCACTTCTCACACACTCAACCAAGCTCACTATTAGAATTGTAAAATCAATGCAGGATTTAAATTGTGTTTTCTTTTTTATTGTATTTAGTGCAGTCACTAGGCCTTTCATAGTCCAACACTACCAGGGCTTTCATTAGTCGTTCACATAGTGCTTGATGTAATACAGCTGATGCATGTTCTGTTCCAGTGGCATATGGAGCCATATTTTGGTTAGATTTGCTAGACTCGTGAAGTGAATTGAAACTCAAATCTTAATATGCAATTGATATTTGAAAAACCCAACTGATCAATTTTTCTTCATCGACATAGCAATTTCTTATTACTACATTTCATTTTGTCTATTTAAATTTATCTGAGCAGGCACTTCTCTCGCACTAACCAACTCCTGGAGCAAATGGGGATTGATCCCATTGATTGGCAGCTATAACTTTTAGGGAGTGTTTCAAGGGCATTTTTTGGTGAGGATCATTTTTGAAGCCTGCTATTGTAAGTTTGGGGCGCTTGTGAAGTCAATTTGCCTTAATGTACATACGATTCTGTCGATTGCACATCTACCTAGAAAGATGCTTTTTGTCAATATTTTGGCTCTGCAGTGCTTTTTCCTTGGACATTCTGATGTAATGACTGTAGTTTAGGATTTTGGCTTAACTAGGCTTCTTTCGGATACTAAATTTATTCCGTATATTATCTATATGTGGTGTTCTGATATTGAACACATGTTATGGTGGTGGTGATTCGCAGAAGGAACAACTATATATATATATATATATATATATATATATATATATATATATACACTAGTTTCATCGTAGTTTGAGGTGGTAGCAGCTAAATGTGATGAATGCCATGTTCTTTTTTCAAATCAAGATCGTTCTATATTATGCATGTGTTTGCGGGACACGAGATTTAAACGTTAGTTCTAGATCGGTTTTGTTTTCTAATTAATAATTAAAACAATTTTGTATTGATATTTATTATTTTGATTTCAGACCCCACACATGACAAAGGCTGACTATCTATTTGTTACATGTTAAAGAATCGTACGATTGATTCATCGATTACATTAAAATTAAGACTATATTTAATTGAAAATACGTGTATAATTAAATTATAATAACGTGTGCCAAATTCAAGATAGATTACATATAGAAAATAGAAGTTTGAAGTATAATGTAACTAACAGGAAAAAAAGTTACTTCTATAGTGCAAATTCTAATTATACAAATATAAACTATACATTAAATTTTAATTAGAATGCAATACATAAAATAAAATAATGTAGATTGGTAATCTCAATTATGTAATAATGCAACAGCAAAACTCATCAAAATGAATTAACTGAAATTTTATTTTATATCAGTGGAAAATAGAAATGAAGCAGTGGTGCCTGGAGAGAACACAGGGCATCAGAAAGCCAAAATTGTATAATTGGGCATGAAACTGCATAAGGGTGTCCTTGTTTTTTATGTAAACATTTGAAATGATTCAAATTTTGTATGTGAATAACCCGTGACTATTTCCCCACTTTACGGAAAGTTATTAATAGCGGTCCTATAATTGCTGATCCAGCCTGTGTAATGTGTCTTACATTTTGAGTTCACTCACTGCATTTCACGTGCATTCCACGTGATCTCATCAAACCTAATAACTATCCCACATTCACCACTCACCGTACCATACCTTTATGCACGTGTTTTTATTCCACACATACCTCACCATTAGGTCATTATATCAACTCACACTTTTCTTCCATTCTACTTTTTTTTTTCTCAAATTTAGATAAAATGATAAATCAAGTACTAAGAATACACGTGCGTAAGTTTATTTTTTTAAATTAAATTCTAAAAGAAAATTTATGTGATAATTAAGGTTTTATATAGCTTATCTTTTTTATCGTCAGAATTTTCCTATTATACTGTAAAATTAAGCGACCAAGATTATTTTAAAAGTTATCTAAATTAATGTAATAATTTAATTGAAAAATATAAATATTTTATATGTTTAATTAAAAATAACTGAGAGAGATAAAAACTACTTTACCTTGGTATTCATTAATAAAAATAAGTGCAGAGGGGTTTGTTGCAATTAGTGCTCCTAAATGATTGAGGATATCCTGTTTCTTCTATGTTTTTCTGTCTCCCATCCTTTAGCAACAATTGCTCATTGCCAATTCGTCCCTGACCCTAAGATATTTGCGTTATGGTCCCTCCACCACTCCCATCCACTCAATAAAATAACAAAGCTGAGGTTACAACCACATGTCATTGGTATTATCATCCAAGTGTCTCAAATCTCATAGGATGACAGGTCATATTTTTAAGAATATTATTTAAAAAATTAAAATTATAATTGTTTAATACATTCATCTTTTCAAATAAAAATTATATTTCATATTTTTAAATTTTTTTATATTTTTAAAAGAAACTGAAACTAAATTATTTTACATCTTATTATTAATCCCCTGTTTGTTTTAAAGAAACATTAGATGCATGTTTCCAATGTACAAAATAGCGTTTTATCAGGATACCCAAAATAAAGTTTTTTCTATTTATACTCCCTGTTTGACTTTCTAATCATTAATTTTCGACCAAACTTTGCTCGTTTTTATTTGTTATTTTTTAAATTTCAATATAATATTACATTTTTATAGTTATATCACTAATGTAATTAATAAGTTTTAAAATAGTTATAATAACATAAAAAAAGTAATGACACAAATATATGTTAAAATAAAATATTGACAGAAATATAATAGACAACTTACTTAAATTATGTTAAAACAAAAGATTAATTTTTTGTATTGATTTAGGTATGAAAACCTTTATGTATGTTTGTTAAATTTGAGATGAAGTTAAGATCAAATTAAAGTACATGAGGGATATTTTTTAGATAGAAGGAAAGATGATAAAAATGAATGAAAAGATTATGAACATCTTTATGTAAGTTATATAATAAGTGTGGTTAATATTCTTTTATTGTAATAGATACATCTTTAAGACAACTAATTAGTGTTTATGGTTAAAACTAGTCCACAATTAAATATACTTAACCTGTTAGGTAGCATTATTATTATTATTATTATTATTATTATTATTATTATTATTATTATTATTAATTGATTCAATTGTAATTATTACAATTTGTCTTTTGTGGTTAAAATTAATCTATAATGAGATATGATAAATAGTTTTCATTATTAATAATAAATAAAATAAATTTCTATCAAAATAAGATTAAGAAATAAATAAATTAAATAAGATTGATAAATAAATAAATTTCCTAACTTAGGTAAACAAATTCAAATCTCTATAAAAATTTCCTAAAATAATACATCAAACTTACAAATAAATACAAATGTTAAATAAATCACATTGTTGAATATTCAAAATTTTATATAATATAAAATTTTAAATGTACCTTCATACTAGACAAATTAAATTTATAAGACAAAACAAAAATATTCACCAAAATCACCAAAATGAAAGATGACAAACCAAGTTGCAAATAATAATAGTTGTGTAGGAATAGCTATTTGGACCACTCTTTATTATAAATGTCATTTTGAAATTTTATGAAAAAATATTAGACAAAGGAGATATTCAATTATGTGAAAGAATCATCAAGTATCAATTATTCTTGTATCTTTTAAACCATAATTAACTATGTATTATGATTGATTATCTACTTGTTTTTAAATCTAGAATTGATTATATTAATTATATAATTTATTCATACGTTTTTGAAATTTATGATAGATAATTTTTTTTTCACACATAATGAATATATATAATCATGGATAATTAATTACTTTGTTGTATAATTACTTGAAACTCACTTTACATTATTACAATAAAATCAAAAGTTAAGTGTAACTATATGAAAATAATGTAACTTTCATCTTCAATCTGTTACTTGAGTCATCAATGTTGTTGAACATTAGACGGTCCAAAGTCCCTTTAGAGGATCAAATCATTTGATAAAGTTTTGATGATAACAAAAATCAAGTATATATTTATATTTGATGACTTATATACATTGCGCAGTTAAC
>Ga0099825_1002089_pt1 | contig 26303 bp, 12 predicted proteins | sample SiratroredBW_FD_76838 | JGI IMG/M metagenome (GOLD analysis project Ga0099825, IMG submission 76838) | Root nodule microbial communities of legume samples collected from California, USA - Siratro red BW | ecosystem: Host-associated > Plants > Roots > Nodule | place: USA: California | collected... | reverse complement strand
TATATATATATAATAAATATATATATATATATATATATATATATATATATATATATATATATATATATATATATATATATATAAACTAAAAATAATTAGTGCTTCTTTAATCAGTCCCCCAATAAGCCACCTCTGCTAGCCAGACTCTGAAAAAACATGTAAAGAAGAGATTTCTCGGCTTTGACCGTTTGAATTCGTTTAAAGCAGTCTCGAAAACCATTCTTAAGAATTTTTTTCTACCGGCAGAATTGAATTTGACCAGCTTTGGTAGGAAGAAGAAACGAACAAGAAGCACATAATCACTTAGATCACATTTTTCTGTACCCAATCTGCAGCTGAATTGAAGTTCCAATCTTTCACCTACCCATGGCTTCGTCTCACCTTCTTTGCAGTAGCTATGTCTTCCCTACTTCCCAAAACTCCTTCAGAAGTAGCCATTTTGCTCAATTCAGACCAAATGGCTCATCAAATTTTCATTCTAAGCTTCGCTTTCAGAGACCCCACTCGGTCAGAGCCATGGTTTCTGATTCCAACACTTCTAAGAGACAAATAGAGGTTGCATATTTTGCTCCCCCTATTTCCTTTTTATTATGCTTTGGACTGATTGAAGTTTCAGTGTGGTTGTTTGTGTAGAATGACATTTGTTTTAGGTTTGGATTTGCTTTTTAATAAATGTTTTTTAAAAGTTGTAACCTTTTGTTGGTGAAATTAGATTGTGTATGACCCTGAAGGAAGGATTAACAAGTTGGCTGATGAAGTGGACAGGGTAGCTCCCCTTTCAAGGCTTACTTTGTTCTCTCCTTGCAAGGTAATCACCTTCCCCATGCTTTGGCTTGGAGGCTACCCAAATTTGTTTGTTTTGTGTTGAAATTGACAACCTTTCTTCTGCAGATAAATGTTTTCTTGAGAATAACAAACAAGAGGGAAGATGGGTATCATGACTTGGCATCCCTTTTTCATGTTAGAGTTTATCATAATTTGGCAACTACTTGAGTGCTCTTTTATTTCATGTACCTTCTAATATGGTTTATGCATTCTTGGACATGCCTTACTTGCATTTTTTGAGTCTTCAGGTGATAAGTCTAGGTGACATAATTAAGTTCTCTTTGTCACCTTCAAACACCAAGGATAGCCTGTCAACCAATGTGTCTGGGGTGCCCCTTGATGATAGAAATCTGGTACTACTGTTTCCCTTCTCCTTCTGTTCTTCTCCTGGTCATTTATTTGTTCAGACTTCAGAGAATGTTATGTGGAAATTCTCTTTTAACAGATTATTAAGGCGCTTAACCTTTATAGGAAGAAGACTGGCAGTGACAAGTTCTTTTGGGTACGAAGTAACAATGTTTATTCTCTTCCTAATTTTTATCGTTTTTAATTAAAAGCTGCATGCTTATTTGTTTAATCTAAACTCCACTTACCACAAGATTTAATGTGTATTGTGTATATTCATGTTTTTTTCAGATTCATCTGGATAAACGGGTGCCTACTGGGGCAGGGCTTGGTGGTGGAAGTAGCAATGCTGCAACTGCACTATGGGCAGCAAATCAATTCAGTGGTTGTCTTGCCTCAGAGAAAGAACTCCAAGAATGGTCAAGTGAGATTGGATCAGATATTCCGTTCTTTTTCTCTCAAGGAGCAGCCTATTGCACTGGTCGAGGAGAGGTTAGTCAAAAAATTAGGTACCTTCCATTCTCAAAGTCACATTTGAGAAAAACCGCAAGAAGCTTTTGTATTGCTGTGCGGATTCACAATCTATGGCACTGATAGATAATATTGTACAATTCTGATTAGATGCTGTAATTGTAAAGAGACTTATCCCATTGTCCAAGAATACAGTTTAAAGAGTCGTGGTACAAAACTTTGATAGTCATTCTCTGCGGATTAAATATGAGCAAGTGATATTATTTATATATAGTATGACCAAGTGGACTCAACATTTTACCATTGTTAATTCAGATCACCTAGATTTATCTTTATTCCTGAAACCTTTAATAATTTAGTACAGACACCAGATCATTTTGTCATGGATGGAAAGGAATTTGTGTGTTCCTAAAATATTGAATGTGAAGTGATTTATTTAACTATTCTGTTTGATGATGACTACATAATTCACATGCATTTATAACCCTTTTAACCATTTTCGGGCAGCTAAACTTATATCCTATGTGATTTCCCAATCATTATATTTTATTCAAGAATTTTTCTTTCACTTGTGTGCAGGTTGTTCAGAATATTCCTCCACCAGTATCTCTGGACGTTCCGATGGTTCTCATAAAGCCCCCAGAAGCATGCTCGACTGCTGAAGTCTACAAGGTAGTTGTCTTTTCGGATTAGTAATAAAACCACACTTCCCCCTCCCCTGATTTTTTGTCACGAATTTAACAACTTCCAATGATACAGCGTCTACGTTTGGACCAGACTAGTAAGGTTGATCCTTTAACATTATTGGAGAAGATCTCAAAAATTGGTATCTCACAAGATGTTTGTATTAACGATTTAGGTATGCTTTTAGCTATGTATTTTCTCACTTTGGCTTTGATTTGATTTTCTTGACTGCACATTGTACATAATTCCGAGATGTCTAGCATGATGGTAAATAGCAGAACTGAGATTCTACTGTTCTGTTATCATTATATAATTGTATGTACAACTTACTGAAATATCAACTGTGTCCCTGACTATCTTGAACACTGATCCTTCTTGTCGTTGACACAGTTATATTTGATTCTCATTGAAGTTTGGTACTGTTCCGATCCATTTGACCTTAATTATCTTTTCATTGTTTTCCTTTTTTTCTTCATGTGCAGAACCTCCCGCGTTTGAAGTTCTCCCATCTCTTAAAAGACTGAAGCAGCGAATTAGTGCAGCTGGTCGTGGAGAATATGATGCTGTTTTTATGTCAGGAAGGTAAAAGCACTGGAAAACCTATTATTCTTTAATATCTAGACGGGCATTTATGTGAAAGTCGTATATATTTGCTAGAGCTTCCCCCAGGCACAAACATATTACGTGTTCTTTCCAAAGGTTTCTCCACATAATGTTGTAGGGGCATGACCTAACCTCTCATGTACTAAGTTTACATTACTAGTGAAAAGTGAGTTTGTTCTACAATGGCTTAGTCTTTGATTATATCTACTGAACAAAATAACCAAGTCTTTCAGTTACTTAAACTTTTCTTACATTCTACTAGAAGATGAAGGGTCTATCTTTAGCTTGATCCAAATGACATGATATCTGATTAGTTCAAGTAACTTGTAAAACTATGTGCTTATCGTTTGATAAAGACTTTGCTTATCAGATGAAGCAAAGAGTATAAGGTGTTTGTATCATTTGTCAGACGAAGCACTTGCGTCTTACATGATCTATTGTTGATAAAACACATCATCTTACAAATGAAACATGTTCATGTTTTATACTTTGTTGTTGAAAGCACTTAATCAAAAGTAGGGCTGTTGGACTTTACTCTAACAATTTTTAACTGTAGCATGATAGCATGCAATTAATGGCTGCACAAACGATTGCCTTAACATGGATTGTGGATATACTGATACACCTTTCTTCTAAATCTGGTTTGTAGAATAGGTGATGAGTTTTCTGTGATCTTGAATTATGGTGACTGAACAAATTAATCCTTTGTCTTGAGAACCTTTTAGAATCAACTCTGACCATCAAATTTCAGACAGAAAGCCTTCTAAATAATACAAGTCATCATCTATGATTTGAAAATCTAATAGCTGCATAAGATTCTAGCCAACTGAAATGACTAGAATTTGTATGAAGATGGACCTTTAAAACAGTTTATCTATGTATGAGAATTTAATATAATGCATTGTTTTTCCCTTTTCATGAATGCTAGGTGTCTCCTATACCCGTTAACCAATATTCTAGTTCAGTTTTAGTGGTTTGGTAGAAGTAAATGATTAAATTTTTATGTCAAGCAACACTCTTGTTGACAGCTTGGGAAACATAGCTCTAATGAATTTTTTGTATTTTTTATTTTCCTTTTTATTTAAGGAGAATCCCTTATACTCTACAGATCGTTGTGATTTTCTTATCTCATAATGAATTTCTTTCATTAGAAGAATATTCAGCATATTTTGCAAGTTAATCAAGCACAAGGTAAAGCCAAAAACAAGTAGAAATACTTCACATAATATTCATATTTTAACTTAAAAGTGTAGATTTAAAATTCTTTGAAATTATGATTAGAACCTTTGACATTGTCTAAGTTATTTGATAACAATAAAGGGAAGACAGACAAAAAAGTTACTATTAACAGTTAGAGCAATTTGTTAGTTAGACAAATAAATAGGGGTCTAAGGGATCATGTCAAATTATTAGCATTTGGAAAACTGAAACATTTGCTTTATTTTAAGTAAGTATAAAGCCCAGATGTTCCTCAAGCTTGGAGTGTTGGAATGTCGGACCGACTGCCAATACCAACACCTCTGTGGCACCCATATACACTTGTTGGATTGTTCTCATTAGGTGTCCGATTGAAATATGATTTTTTGACAGCCTGAACTCTTGAACCAACACCTGTTTATAGCTAGATACTTCAAGGACACCAGTATTATTAAGAAAGATAAAATTTAGAAAAGTCAGCTTAAAACAATATAAATTATTAAAAAATAATGTCACCTGGTAATATTTTTGAGAGACTAATTGCCATTGCAAAATGTAAAGCTTCCTAACTCGTTTGAAAGGTGAATAATATTTTAGAATGACGTAATTCATCTTGTTTGGCAATTTTTTGCTAAAGATAAAAGGTTCTTGCCAGAATGATGTCATTTCCTCTAAGTATTTTTGTTAGGCTAATAAATATTGGAAGAAGTTGAATAGAAATCTTGATCATCAACGTAGATCTTTTGTCATTTTTTCGTATTCAATATCACTTGACTTTCTCATGTATGGGTATGTGCAATGTCCCTGGTGTCTTACATTTTGGCCATTATCCGCATTGGATCTTCTGTGTCTAAATTTGTATTGTGCTTCATATATTGAAACTGTCTCCTGTGGAAGAGAAACCCTAAGAAGGAAATATGAAAAGGGCGGTCCAAATTTAGAATGGTGGCGGCAGAGCAGTAACAGCAGGGGAAAAAAAAGTCACCAATGAACAATGGATTCATTAGGAATTCAAGGATTTTACCCTAACTCTATACCATGTGAAAATAAAGTAAAAAGAGCTATAGGATTAATCTCATTGTGTATAATGAACACATAGGTTTATGTATTTATAGACAAGAAACATACAAAATGTATGGGTTAAGCCTGTTACATCTAACAAATAAAAAAAAAAAAAAAAATGTTTCGATGTGAAGTTTTTCAATTCTCGAATTTGTAACTCCTATCCTATACAGGTACATAAGTAGAATTCAGAGTTCTCTGTCGAGGTATATCTGAGGGAATTTGGTTGAAAAGGGTGTTACATGAAATTGGAATTCATATTTTTGGGCCGTCTATAATTGTGTTATGTGATCAACAGTCAGCTATCAGCATAGCTAAGAATGCGTTACACCATGGTAGCACAAATCAAGTAGAGATTGATCAACAATGTTAGAGAAAATATAGAAAATGACACCGTATCACTTCTATACATTCCACTCAGTCAGCAGACCGTAGATATCCTGACTAAGGCCTTACCTAGGAAGGCATTCGAGAATCTTACTTCAAAACAAGGATTGCTAAACGTCTACAACCTAGATTGAAGGGGAGTGTGGAAATTTGTCATGGTAATTAGGAATTATTTGGAGAATCTTCCATATTTATTACGAGTTATTAGAAGGTTTTGTTTCTAGATTAAAAAAAATTTGGTAGTTATGTTACCTAATCTCCATGATTATTAGTTCCTTCTGTTTTTTGCTTGATTTGGTAGGTAGAAATTTTGTTTCAGCTTTTATCTCCTTGTTTTGATGAAGACAGTTTCATCTTCCTCCATATTTATCCCTGTATTTCCATTCAGAAATATGAGAGAATAAAGTTTTTCATTTTCTATTTTCTACAATTCCTTTATAATTCTATCAAAGCTTATATATAAAAGTAAACTGAAGTTTACATTGCCCTTTTCCGAATGGTATTAAATATTCTGAAGTGGTCAGAATTTGATTTGATCTTCTTTCTTTTTGCTGTAATATGGAGTGATGATTTAAAAGATGCAATCATCTTATATGCTGTCTGAATGCATCTCATGCAGTGGAAGCACCATCGTTGGAATTGGCTCTCCTGATCCTCCACAATTTGTTTATGATGATGATGAGTATAAAGATGTGTTCTTATCAGGTAAGCTTTGATAAATTAACTCTATATCCATGTCTGATATATTGAAGCTCTAGTTCCATATGCAGATATCCATTATCCAGAAGCTAAAATGATTAATTCTACCTTTCTTATAATTTGGAAAGTGGGAAATGAATTACCTGTTCACATTGCTTAATTTTACTTATATAGCATATAAGAATATGCGGAGTTTCAACATGCATTTGATCTGCAAAATACGAGTTGTTAGAAACATAAATCCCTTACGGTACCTATTTTAATTTGAAAAATAAACTAAGTTCAATTCAAATGCCCCTGTTGAATGAAGTCCTGATGGGGAAAGTACACTTCGGTGAGCCAGATGGCCTTTTGGGTGGAGTCTGCTGAAAAGTTTTTCACTAACTGCATTAATTGAAAGGGTGCTGCTGTTGTCTCATCACACATTTTAGATATTGTCGCATGTTGGTGCTGGTGCATAATGATGTGTTTTATGATCCTTTAACCTTTATTCTTGGACAAATATGACTTTTCTTTTCTACTTTTAGCTACTGAGGTTAGAATGGTGCGTTAAAGACCATAGTTATAGCAATTGTTTGCATTTAGTTTATGCAAAAACGGTGAACAAAGCAGCACTTTTTCAAAGCATTGAATGTGAGATTTATTGAGTTATAAACACACTAATTCCTAAGTTAATCCCTTGATCTGGTTTTGACTAATTAGATTGCCGCCTTCAATGATAGAATCTGAATAATCCTAATTATTCATTGTCGTTCCATATGCCTGCAGTTTTAACGTTAAAAATTTTTCAAATTGACAAATGTTTTCAGCATTCAATGAAGTATTATTTTTATTTCTAATTTTCCTCCAAATAAACTATATCAATGTTAATGTATTTGCCCCAGATAAAAGTAATACATTTACTGAGAAAATGAGGTTATTTTAGTAAAATTATTTCAACAAGTGCATGCTTTTTGTGTTACCTAGATGTTAAGTACATCTATTTTTTTAATCAGCACTTTATATTTATGTTATGTAAAGCAATTTCTTAGGAGGCTGTTTTAGAATGAGCTTATGATGGATTTTGATTTTGATGTGAATTTCTCACCTTCATTTGCAGACGCCTATTTTCTCACTCGAGAGGCAAACCAGTGGTATCAAGAACCTGCTTCAAATCCTTCTTCTGCCTCTGCTTCTGTTGTTTCTGAGTCTGTTTAATCATATGGTCTTTCAAGATAAGAAGACAGTAGTGTAAAATTGCATTATCTTGTCTTTTTCTCCTGCATCATTCAATGGTGTAAAAATTAAGTTTTGCTGTTTTAACTTCTGGGAATAAATAAAATTAAAGAGAGAAAATAGATTGAACAAATATTAGGCAGGCCTCTATAAGAAGTAACAATGTCTGAAAGAAGTAACAATGTCGGAATAATTTGTCGTAGTTCTGTTTCAAAGTTTGATAAATTGATTTTTAAACCATTTAATGTAAGTAACGTTGGAATATGTCTATGGGGAAAGTTTGATTTTTGATATTCCTTGCCATCCCTTTCTTTCTGAAGTTGGTATTAGCTTGGTGGGAAGTATGCCTATGATATAAATGTAGAACTATTTGTGAAAAGTTTATAAATGGTTAATGAACTATTTGTTTCTATCAAGAATTTGACTCTTTATATACATATTTTAATGATAGTTTTCTCTTCCTTCGCCATGAAATATTGGAAAGTCCTAAGTTATTTTTGGGATAAGATTTTTGGATTATAGAAAACCAAGAAATTTAGTCAGAGATAAGAGTTTTGGATTATATATTTTTTTATCTGAATGGTTGAAATACATTATTGTATTTCTTATTCTTGAATGTATATCTGAATTATATAATTTAATTGTGTAATTAAAAATTCACTATTATATATTTTTTGAATTAAAAACATTCCGAACAATTAAACCTTTTCTACATTTATGGGGTGTAGGAAGAAACTAAGCAATGCAGACTGGTATCTTGTGTGTTTTGGTCTGTTTTAAATTTCACTTGTCAAAAACAACTTGGATGTGAACTGACCTATAAAAGATGAATTCTTCCTCTACTTTTATGATCTCTTCCTAGACTTCCATATTAGACTTGAAAAGTCTATTATACCCTTAATTTAATATTACAAAACTCAACTGTATTTTTCACTTGGTTTATATTTTCAAATATAATATTTTAAAAAAATTATATAAATGGGATGGATGTTAATATTATATATATATATATATATTAAATAATATTAATGGTATTAAATTGTTCACCTTCCTGACTTAACCTAATTTTATTAAAAATTAATATAATATGCATATCACCACCTAATTTATCTAATTAAAATTAATTTAATTAAAAAAATAAATAGTCTCGCCCTCTACATTTATTCATTTCCTCATTTTCCAATGATATTTTAAATGAACATTTACTTATTTTCTCATTTTCTAATGACATTTCAAATGAAGAGTCTTTGTTACTCTGCATCCATTTCAAAACATTTACCCATCTCTTCATTTCCCAATAACATTTCAAATAAAAAGTTTTTGCTACTCTGCACCCATTTTAAATGAAGAGTTTTGTACTTGCCTGTATCATCACTTCTCATTCTTGATTGAGTTTGATTTTAAATTCAATTAAAATAAAACTAAATTAATTTAATTAAGACAAATGAAGAGTCTCTGTATTTTTCTTGTCAAATTCTAAAACCTCACTCACACAAGTGTTGGTGGTGCTTACATTAATTTTTTTATAAATCAAATATCATTCTATCCTGTTTACATTTTCAAAAAAGTTTCAAACCTGATGACCAGCAAATGGAAATCATCCCCTTTAAAAATTAACTATTTATTATTTATTATAAGTAAATAAAAAAAAATAAAAAATACCTTATTAAAATAGAACATGAAATATATAATATTGGAAAAGTAATAAATAAAAATATTTGATTATATTTAACATATAACCAATTCTATACATGTTGAAAAGGGAAAAAAAGTTAAAGTACATTGTGGGTGTGGTGGTCTATCTGGGAATAACCTAATAAAGTCGTCGTTTTTGAAAATTATTTGAAAATTCTTGATTTTGATAAAAAAAAAAACTCATATTGAGTAGACTCATGTATGGATATATATTATATGTAATATCTAATATTTTAAATTGAATACAGGACATTTAAGTTCGCAATGATAAAAAAAAGTTATTTTTTATTGTTCTTAATAATTCAGAACTTTTTTTATTATACGATTTTTCATCAAATTTATTTAAATTTCGGAAATATTTTCTCTTTTATTATTAACTTCAATTATATTATTTTTAATAATTTTTTAAAATAATATATTACATTTTAAAAAAAGAAAACTTCAATTTTTTTCAAATTAAATCGAAATCAAATAGAATAAATCATTAGTTTATTAGGTAATTTATTATTTTATTTAGTTCTTAATATGATTTCATTTGAAAAACTAAATTTTTGCTATACTAATTTTCATTTCATCTTCTCCTTGACAGTTTAAATACTAAGTTTACTCAAATTCTTATATTATTTTCTCTCTCAATATTTTCAAAGAAATATAATAAATGTTATAACTATAGGGAAATTTTAGTTATCTATAATTATTATAAAATTATTTAATTAATATTAAAGATAATTCAAGAGCGGATATGGACATAGATATAGGTATATCCTGTATTCAACAAAAATGAGACAATTTTTATAACTAAGAAAAATCTATAAATCTTGACTTTGAAGATTGAGACAGGACAGTAAAACCTGCTTAGGTCCAGCCTACACTTTAGTTTGCATGTACTCCGGGTTATAGAGGCAATACACATTTAACGGGGTTCTTCTACTTGGTGATTATTCTCCTTGTTAATGAGTCATTTGATAATGCAGTATCTAATCAGAATTAATCTTTCAATGGGTCGAATGGTTTTCGTCCTAGTTGCTTTGGATCGTTATGGTTTTTACTATCTACACTCTGAAGTATCTAATCAGAATTAATCTTTCAATGGGCCGAATGGTTTTCGTCATAGTTGCTTTGGATCGTTATGTTTTTTACTATTTACATTCTGAAGGGTTTAGGGTTTAGCCAGTTAATATATAAAACAAGTCCTTGGTCTAACTGATGCCAAACATGTCTAATCACACTTTTGGATTGGCTATGATCCAGAACAAATTCGGGTAAACAGTTTGGATGACTAAGCATTACAAAAGAAATATGTAGATGTTTCAGACCTTGCTGACATTTGCAGTTGTGCCTTTTCTTAGAGAAATTGAGATTTGGGGACTGTTGAGTTTTTTCTAATGACAGCAGGAAAATTTGCTTTACATATGAACAGACTAGATTCAAAGTACAAACTAAATCAACATCTGAGTCTAATCTGATACCCTAAAGGAAACTAATGTTATTGATAATTGAACTTGTTTTGTCGGAGAAATCATAAAGTGAATAGTGGTTATGGAAGTTTGTTAATTATAGTTTTCTATAGTCCTTAATTTTGTAACTCTAAATTCTGATAGAGTTTTTTATTCCAGCCTTTGAATCTAAAAAATTTAATTACACATTTTATCATTGAACTGTTATCACTTCCCCAAATTTACCACTTAAATCTCTTTATCACAATTTTACCATCAAACATTCCTTTTTCACTTACTTTACTGATCCGTTTTGGGATAACAGATCCATAAAATACATGAAAACAAAATGTTCAGTTGTAAAATGAAAAAAAAAGGTGATAAAATTCAAAAATAATAATAATTAAGCGATAAATTTAATAATTAAACCTATTAAAAAATGTACCACTGCCACGAAACTGGCACGAGGAATGGGAGCAGAGTCATGGAATATTTGAACGCCATCAGACGTTCCACGGCTCTACCCAGTTTAGAGTGTCCTTGAGACTGCATCATAACTCTAAAATATCCGGGTCTGTATAATTCATCTGGGTTGGACAGTTAAAAGATTAGGGTATGGAAGTGAATTGTGTATGCGACGGGGAAGTGTACAGTGCATGTGAAATTAGACGCCCGTTTTTCACAGAAAGCTTACCACCAACATCATATCAACTATAGCATCATAAGAACAAACATCAAATCCACACATTTTTTGGTCTTTTTTTTATTCATTTGGTTTCTCCCTCCACTCTACAGAGAGGGAGAAGAAACAAACTGTCTCGGTAAACTAAAAAGATCTTTCCCTTCAAATGGAGAACTCCATTCCCGAGAACCTGATGCTTCAGCAGAAGATACTCCACCATCTTGCAATCCAGGCAGGGGAACAATGCTACCATTAGAGGGTAATGATCTAATTGCTGGCTGAGGAACCACACCAGAAGCATTTGAGCTGTATAGAGCACTACTCTTTGTAAAAGGTGAAAGCCCTAGCAATAATGCATTAGACCTAGGTGGAGATAAGCCTCTATCCAAGGACCAGTCTATGTTGGTATAATCAAATTGCATTGACCCACCAGTGCTCCAGTCTACTGGAGAAGTTGACCCTGATGTTGCTGCAGATCCTAGCCCAGAAAAGAGTCCAAGAGAAGAAGCAGCAGCGAGAGTTGGAGATGTAGCCGTTGTTCTATTCCATGGGCTATTCCCTCGGTTGGTTGCTTGCAGATCTACTGAACTGCTGTTGCCAGCCACAAACTGTTGAGGAGGCTGACCCTGAAGTTGGTGGTACATTGGATTAGAACTGAAATAGTTTGAACTGAGGCTTTTAGAGCTAGTCGGATGAGACATAAAGCCATTGGATCTCATGACTTCTACACTGTTAGTTGGATACCAACTGGCAGCTATTCCAGGAGGAGAAGAACTCAAGCTGGCAGCTGGAATCTGCTTTGTATTAACAGTTTGAGGCCGCTGCATCACAATTACTGGCTCCCTAGCTGGACCAGGTTGAAGGTTCTTATAATCACCTCCAACAGCCATATAAGAAGCTTCTGTCTTAGCAGGTGTTGGTGACACTTGCAATGGTGATGCTAATGAGTAGGAAACCGAAGGATTAGATCCTGCACTTGGCCACCTCTTGTCAGCTGGTATAGAAGCTTGTTGAGGCTTTGCCCAATCAGACTTGGGTTGGATTCTCTTAAGAGGCTGCACAGGTCTGTTGCTGGATTCCACAGATCCTCCAGTAACTGCTTGCTTGGTATAGTTAAAATCCTTTTCATCTTTTTTTAGTTGATTTGGAGAAAGAATGGGTTTAGTCTGTGGCCTAGCATTCTGATTCACAACTCCTGCTTGCTTACTGCCAAATGAAGGAGGATCACCAATTTCATCTGGCTTTGGTGGACCAGAAGGTCGTTCCAGCTTCAATTCTCTCAAAGACTCTGCAGCCTTATCAAGATCACCCTCACAAGCAACAACAGCTCTTTCAACCTCCTGTTTTGAGAAACTGTACTTCATTTCTAGGTCTGCAATCCGAGCAAGTTCTTCTGATATATCAATTTTCAAATTACTCCCAGCTATATTTGCATCTTTATGATTATCTGCTTCTTCACCACCTTCAAACAGCCATGCTACTGATTCCTCCACCCTTCCCTCATTCAGTATCAATGCTACTGTTGCACGCTCGTGAGAAAACCCCATTGCCACAAGCTGTTGAGCAAGTGCCTCAAGTTTCCTTGACATAATATATCCACTGCAACGATCATGCAACTCTTGTGCCCGCCTTTCCTTCTGTCGTTGATGTTTCCTTTCATTCTTCTGTCGAATTTTCTCTCGTTTGTCATTATCAGCTCCTGGTACTGCATCCAGTCGGGCAGGAGGATTAGAAGATTTCTCTTTATGGTCCTCCGACTCACCAGACCAACTTCCATTGTTAGAAACAGAATCATACTCTACACCAGCTACCACCGAGCCAGCGGGATGTTCATCTGTCTCATCTATATTCCGAAAACGAGCATTCGATTGTACTTGGGAAGTAGATGCTGGTTGCATCTCCAAAGTATGGAATGTTCCTAATAAAGGGTTGTATGCACTAGCTGGTACACCAGCTACTGAATTAGCAGACCCTGAAGACTTGGCAGCAGACTTCTGAGCTTCTTTGCCTGCCTTTTTTTCTTTAGACTTAGATTTGGAAGGAGACATCTCTTTAGTAAAAAATATGTCCCTGAAACATAAAAGCGAAATAATCAGATTAAACTATTTTCTAGTGAACTAATAAATTACTACACAAACAAGATAGGCATCAACAAAATAAAACATAAAAAAAAAAACATCTAGATAACAGTCTGTCTGTTAACATCAATGCCATCATGGGTATGGATCTGTTTGCAAACAATCAAGTGCTTAAGGATTACAGGATGAAAACAGGCCCCAGTTTAAACTATAACAAACCACAGGGGGAAAAGGAAAAGGGAGGGAAAGAAACCAATAAAAAAATATAATTCTACAAAACCAAATGGATTAAATTTATCCTTAAAAGAAGTTTCCTTCAGAAGAAACTGCTTTTCTGTCCCCTGAATATTCTGTTGCATGCACAGATTGAGTTCAGACATTGATTCTCAAATGTTCTTGTTCCATTGATCAGCAGTTTCCTTCTCTGGAATAACTTCATCCATTAAGATCTCTGTAAACTTTAATGAGAATTAAAGGATTCATGCAATGCAAAATCTATTTGATGATAAAAAATAATGCTCTCTACAGAAGCACAGTACAGAGCATGAAAATTGCATTGCTGCCACTTAAAAAAACAAGGACGCATAGCAAGAGTCGATAATTTGTTTCAATCTAAGTATTGAAAGAATGGAATCTAATAGTGATCAGTACACAAATCGCATACAAATGCAACTGCAGTGCTTTAATCAGGAAAAATTAAAACAATTAAAATTTTAAAAATAACGAAACAATACAAGGATCTCCCCACACTTTGTACCCCCTACACCAAACAAAGTAGATAACTTGTTGTGTAAATAACACTGACACGCCCTTAAGTTTTTTTAAATTACACTTACACCCAACTTTTTTAAAATCCTACACAAACCTCCCCTTAGTTTTTAAAATATTACACTAACACCCAGTTTTACATTACACATCCAGCCCTTAAGTTTTTAAGAAACGTTACACTTAACCCACTACAAGGGAGGCAAGGATAAAAAAAAGGGGGTGAGTGTGATTCGAGAAAACCTCAGGGAATATTACTATAATTTGTTTAATCAAGTATAGAAAGGATGGAAACTGACATTGTTCAGGAATCACATAATCCTATAAAACCTGACTCAGCTGAAATCAAAATATACAGTAACATATGACATTCGAGAGGCCATGAACTAAAAATAAACAGTAACATAGGACCTCAGACACACTACTTCTTCGCTTCTCTCTACTCTTCTCTTGTTTAATATTTCTCCTTAGCTTACAACATAATTTCTCTCCAATTTTACCCCATGGCCAAGCTGGCAGTCGGTTACCCCCAGTCAGCCCAATACCCTTGTCCACTTAAGACCAAGATCCCCTACATATCCTTGCATACACCCTGACAATAGAAGATTTCCTGAGAAATAAATAACTTTCCACACAGATACAATTACAGCACTTCAATCAGGTACAGGTACAATAATATCGAAATTTTCAACAGAACATAAAGAACCAATAACAAAGACCCACCAAAACATTTATCCCCTTATTTTGAAACCTAAGTGCAATGAATCAAGTTTCCAACAGGTTATTCCCATATACTTAACCTTCCATCACCATAAAAGATATACAATACCGGTCACCAAACAAAGGTACAAATACAGCATACTTGTCAAGTTCAATAAATAAAGACATTCATTGCAGCTAGGCCTTAGAAAACCCAGTGCCATTTCAGTTAGTCTTAGTCCTACCATAACTCAATATTCCCATTCTTCTGTACAGAATCTTATGATAGAAATGAGGAAATTAGCAATCAGAATAGGACTACATGTCTTTGGTGAACTTCCCCGCAGTATATTGATCAGTTTAAGGAACACTAACTTAAACAAAAATAACAAAATCAGAATTATAATTATTTGATTAATATTGTATTTTATCACGCCCTCATGTAAATTTCGATAGACTAAATCAAATCATATACTTAACCTTCCACTCTCACTGATTCTTATTAGTAACCTTCCAATCCTTTTTACTAGGAGCATAAAACAAGATAATATGTGCAGAAAAAAGGTATTACACACTCCTACAGCGGTAAAGTACATCCAGAATTAAAAAACGAAGAAAACCATGTTCCAACTTAAGCAAATATAATTGCAGTCAACTTAAGCAACGATATGCAATTAATTATACAGTAGTTTCAGTAGTATACTAATGAAAGGCAGACACCCAAAAATTGAACATGCCAGCAACAAAGATAGCATTATCTGATAGAGCAACACATACAATCAGCTGCATAGAAACTCAACAACCAACATACTCGTATTAGAACAAGCGCATCCATATAGTCAGGAAAAATCTAAAAAAAACATATTATCAACTACCGCATATCCAATGCTACTAATTAGAGCCATTATTGTTCTTCAGTCTTCAAAACATATTGCCAATGTCGCCCAATACAGAACAATCAAAATCAGCAACACAAACCAAAATCCACAGCAAATTCCGACCAAGGATCCATCAACAACAAAACCAAAACTAGACCAACTCCAAACAAGTCCCCACCATTCCGATTCCAAAAATCCGAATAACCACCGAATGCGGAATGCAAATCGCGAAATTCCATAATTGCAAAAACAAAATAAAAATAAAATCTATAAACTAAACAACTGAAACCAAATAATAGAGTTTAATACGCAAAATTTTATAACTATGGTTGAGATTAAAAGCGAAAAAACTTTGAAGAGAATTGATAACAGAGGAAAAAGAGAAGAAGAAAGTACCTCAGGATCAAGCTGGAGAACGGAAAACCGTTGGAACTTATAACCAGGACGAGAGAAATAGGCTTTTCGATGTTGAAAAGTGAAATTGGTAATTAGGGTTTTGATTATGAAACTGAAGAAGAGATCCGAAATTTTGCGAAAAGAGAAATGAAAAATTGTCCATATCCTAATAACGAAGCATATATAGTAGTGAGGTTCACTCGCTTTTTCCTTTCTTCTATTAAAAAAAGTGCGTCCATCTTCTCTCTCTTAAATCTTAAATAATAAATTATAATAAAATTTTACTTACTTTTAATTTTTTCATTTATTTTCTTAAACATGTTTTCTCTTATTATTTTTAAAGCTTAAGTTTTAAGCAAAGTCATTCTAAAAATATTATATTATCAATTATAAAGAAATCATTATATGTAAGATTAAAGATAAGTCCAATTTAATTTATTTTCGTTTCACGTGAAATTTAACTTAAGTTTAAATTTAAGGTTGTTAACACATGGTTAAGGTTGATAATTAGACTAAATTGGAAATTATAATTATCGTACGTATTATTTATTATACAAGAATACAAATTAAATTATATAAATTCAATGAAATGTATTATTATTATTATACCAATAATGATTAATACAAATGATAATAATTTATGTTTTATAATTAAATGGTTCAATACTATAATTTTAAATAAAAGTTGCAATTCATTTTTATGTTGAAATTTGATTATCGAGACGTGATTAAAATCGGCAAACTTACGTATATTTATGAGTTGGTAGTTCACATATGGTTAAAAGTGTTATTAGTTTTAATAAAAAGAAAATACCCATATTCTTGATTCATTTGTGCAACAACGTACTCTCTTCCAAAGGTTTTCAAGAATACACCTTTTCCACTCTAATTAGGACATGCACTCTTTTTCTTATGTATGAAATAACATTAGACATTTAGTCTTGCACTTGGTGTTATGTTGAAGTTTGGTTCCTTCCTACTAAGTAAAAGATGACTTAAGTGTCATTTAAGTATCATTTAACTCTTCTCCAAATATAAATTTTAATTTTATAAATTTTGTTTTTGATACCAACTATAACAAATAAAACTTTGTTTTGTCTAATATAAGTTATCTAGTATGAAATAGATATTAAATGTAAACATAAAATGATATTAGATCAAACACGAATTGTTGACAAAATGTAAGAAAAGTTTCAAGCAAAAATCACAAGAAAAACATAAAATAAATATTTGTCAAAGAAGAACATACAAGTAGAGACAATATATGCACAAAGCATCAAACAACTACATCAAGAACAAATGATTAAATTGTCAGTAGTCATTTTACTATAATAGAAGATCTTATCAAATGATGTCAATTCTACAAGACAAGGATATAGAAGGCATGAAATGTCTCTTTGAAGAAATTATATTTAAAGATCTCTAGAAGAATGAAAGCACTGGACATTTTCGAAGAACATACACATCTAGGAAAGTATATGAATGCTACACTAAACGCTATCAAGCAAGAATAGACAAAGTCTATAAAAGCTTGAAGCACAAGATGATCTTCACTAGTCAAGAAGTGTAATTAAGTACTCTCGCATCTTTACAATGTCACACCATCTGATCTCTACAAGTTGACTGTGAACTATTTTCAAGAAAGATTCTATCAAAAAGTATTATTCATCAATGTGTGAAAGCTCATCTTGGTATTGCTAGTGATACAAAGACATTTCAACAAAAAAGAAAATGGTTTACACATTTCATCATATAACATATTGAAGGATGTCAGCAAAAGGTCGTCAACCTTTGAGAAAGTCTTGACCCACAATGCTTTAAAGTATGCAACCTACAACAATTCTTTTTGGAAGCCTACATAAGGAAGCATTACCATGCTAAAGAGACCAAGGTTCCAAGACATAACCAACAAGCCTCATGAGCATGAAAAAAGTCTTGAAAATCCTTCAAGTGCTTAAATTGTAGTTCGTCTTGTAAACGATATAGATAGAGAAAGATTTACATTGTAATAATTCACGGTTGTAAAGTTTTTTCTAGAAACAAGGAGTGTATAATTTCATATCACTCATTTGAGCACAAACCTTGTAATAAAAAAACATATTGTTGTGTAGGTTGGAGAGAATTAAGGTGCTTTTCTTGAAAAGATCTTGTGTACTCATGCTTAAACTTTGAGGAACTTCAAGTGGATAGCCTAGAGATGCTTTGTGCACTTAGCCTAAAGAAATATTATGTATTGGATATGGACATTCTACCATGTGTGCTAAAGTTTATGGGCAAATTACATGTTTTCTATTTTTGTAAAGATTTTGTGTATTGAAACTTTGTCCATTATAATTCAAATGAAAAAATTTTAAAATAATAGAAGTTTAGCAAATCAAAAGATTTCATAATGCTGATAAAACATTGGCTTATATTTGACCCAGAAATACAAAAGGTAAACAAGTATGTAAATATTATTAGTAGTTTTTGTTAGATTGAGAGTTTAATACTAAGTCAAAGTTATACCTAATAGTTAAAGCTCAACTTTTTTCTATTTAAGAACGTAAAACCCAACTGCTACAATTCGATTATGGACCACAAGACAATTGATGTCACTTGTAAAAATTTGTCTATCAACAATTGCCGTATTGAAAATTGAAATCGGGATTTTGGCTCTAACATCAATTGTTGGATCAAGTACTTACTACTAGGTAAAAAGTTATAACTAATAGTCAGAGAAAAAATCTTTCTACTTAAGAATATAGCAACCATTACATTATGATTTGATTACGACTTAACCACATGATCTCCACCATGTGACAATTGATGTCACCTGTAACAATTTTTTTTTTCTTTAGAAATAATACTTATAATTCATTCCCTATAGGTACCTATGTTTTAAAATTTAAGGATGAATTCTCTCAAGAAAGGGGTATGATGAATTTTCAATGAAGAAGAATAAAAATAAGTACAAGGGGGGGGGGGGTTTAAAAGATCTCAAAGCAGAGAAATTAGGAACTACAAAGACAAATATTATCCCTCATAAAAAATGAGCTTAGCTAAAAAAATATCAACATAAAGACAATAAGTGTTAAAAATGTGACATTTTTTTTCAAATATATATATATATATGTGTGTGTGTGTGTGTGTGTGTTAAAATATTAAATCGATTCATAAGATACATTAGAAAAGAAACATCACGAACCCAATAGACGAAGTAAAACTTGCAATGAAAATAATTAAAAGAAAGCTTTGTATACTAGATATTGAAACCTTTTATACGTCTATTATGAATACTACCTTCATTGGATGTCCTTCTCCCTTACGCGATATTATTCTTATGAATATAGGAAGTTCAACAATAGTGTAAAAGAATGAATACTTGCGATGATGATAATTATAATTATTTAGGTATATTAAAATGATTTTTAACTTTTAAGAGTTTATGGTCTTGCCTTCATCTGTTAGAAGTATAGTGATTAAATCTATATGTCAAACAATATTAATAAGATTGGAGATTATTATTGTTTCCTATAGAATCATACTTTCTTTATTTAAATCTTTAATACTAAAAAGATTGATAAATTATAGTCTAGTCTACGTATTTGAGTATACTTGCTACCTCTCATAACTATAATTAGACGATCCTATATAGATGTTGATTTCAAAACTTCTTGCATTTCTTATTCTCTAATCCTATCAAACAATATCTTCAATATAATATAGATACCTCAACATATCTAGGTACTTAATTACATTCCATTATCAGAGTTGAGTAGTTCGTTTCTAAAGGTTTTGTCTAATCTTATTCATAACTTAGGATTCACAAGTTCTTCCGTAACATTAGTTAGGACTTATGCATGCAATTCTAGTCTTTTTTTTAATTCAACTTCTTTTTTATTTTTGGCTCCTACTTGAACGTCCAGCTCAAGCATAAATAGAGGTGTCATGGTCTTTTAAATTCAACTTTGAATGAGTAATGAAATACTACCAACTTGGTGCTTTAACTTGTTCTTGAGTTCTCTTTAGGTAGTCTCCTTTTTAGACTCCCCTAGACTCCTCCTACTTGAGTTAGCCTAACCTCTCACTAGACATTTTCCTTCCTTCCATTTCATACCCAAACACATTCTCTACAACTCCTTTAAGCTTCTACAATCATCTTCTGTAAACCCATCAAAGAAGAAACTCCAAATATTTTGAAGAAGAGACATGTCCTTTCAAGTATCATAACTTTCGTTCTGTAGGTTAGGTTATAGGGGGTTTTTTGTGTTGGCGAATAAGATGTGCATCGATATGACCATAAGACCTCAAGTAGTTCTTATGTCTACTTCCCCTTAGTCACTCCTAATTGTTTCTACAATTCATTTAAGATGACTTTGTTAGTAGCCTCGACTTGGCCATTCATCTGAGGGCACTCAACCGAACTTGTGGCATGGTGTATATTGAGATTCTTATAAAAGTCGATGAGTCCTCAATGGGTGAATTGTCATCCATTGTCAATAATGATGGTGTGAGGGATGCCGTATCGACATATGATGCTTTTCCATACAAAATGTTGGACATTCTTGGCTGAGACGGTGGCTAGGGGTTCAACTTTATTCATTTTGTGAAGTAGTTAATGCTACCAATAAGAAATTACATTACCTCTTACCATGTGAGAATGATGCTATGATTTCCATGTCTCACATAGCAAATAACCAAGGTGAGTTGTGCAAAATGTTTTCTTATTCTTCATATGCTGTGAATTCCTTCACATATTCTACACAATCACCTTGCATCATCAACCAATAGTACCTGATCTTGAGGACTTGTGCCGACATGGTTCTTCCTTTCGAATAGAATCCAAAGATCCTTGATAGAGCTCCTCCAAGATGAACTCGACATGTTTTGCTGATATGCACTCCAACAATGGTTAGGAATAACTCATTTTGAACATCTCGTTGTTGATAATTATGGAGTCATTACATTTCTTCCTATGGTATTCTTATTGACTTCGACACACACTCCATTTTCAATGAACCTTCGTATCCATGTTTCATTCTCTGAAATTGGGAGGCACTCTTCGACTTAGTCAACGTTAGGTGTGAGTATTGTTTGTTGTATGATCAAATGATGGTGACTTTTCTTCTTTGTATTAACTTGTTTTGGCAACAAGTTAACCCTAACGTTTTGCTCCCCTCGAATATGCTCAATTGTAGTTGTATCAAAATTGACCATAATGGTGAACATCTTGTGGTAGAATTTAAGTAGCATGGGGTTTTCACCTGAAATTCTCTAGTAATATGGTCGACTGTTAGTGGAGAGTCATTTTTACACTTGAATTTCGTGCTCCCGTGTCTCAAGTAAGTGATAACTCGTGATTAATGCCTTGTTAGCTCGAAATTTGATGTGTTTGAAATCAAAATGGAGATATTGTTCTAGAAATAACCTTCAAGGTTCTTTTAGTACTACTTTGATGTCATTTCTTCTAGTGTTGGATGAATTACTTACATGTAATCCATTGTTCATTTTAGGGTGGCTTAGGTTTGGGCTCAATTCGAAAGTGAAGTTGGGCAAACATTGTGATTTGAAGGGTCTTCTTGATTCATACTTAATTTTTTATTCAGAAAGTTCCACCAACCAGTTGATCATTCATCTTATGAGGTCAAGTTTTGAGAGAACCTTGTTTATCAAATAATTTGACTTTATAATTACTTGGTGGTTTTGAAAGTAGGGTTTCATTCTCAAAGTTGTAATTACCAACATTAATGCTACTTTCTCAACCATTTGGTATCGCGTTTTAGCTTTCTGAAGGGTTCGACTAATAAAGTAAATCAAGCTCTGTTCTTTGTTTATATCCTGTCTAGTCCCACATTGACTTCTGATGCTGAGATAGATAAGTACACAATGATGGGTTGTGTCGGGGACGATTTTTGGATTATTGGTAGGAATGATGATAAGTTCTTGATTTTTTAGAATATTTCTTCATATTGATGTTTTTTTTACGAGTTGGATTGTCGATTTCATCTTCTCAACTAATTTTGGTAAGAACCAAGATAGAGATGTTAATCCATCAACAAATCTTTGTACCTCATTCACTTTCTTTGGATTGCACATTGTTATGTGGGTCCTCCTCAAGTTAGGCCCAACAACATTCTATTCTAAAAATAATAAAATATTGTGGCAGCCCAATGGGGTCCTTTTAAGTGAATAACCTAACGTGACTCAATAGGTTTTTTACTCTCCACACAAGAAGAATAGTGAGAAAAATAGATTGTGCCGTCTTTGCCATTTGGAGTTCCTGTTTGCTTTGGGTGGCTGTTTAAGTACTCATTTGTGCTCTGTTTTTGGTGAAATTTCATCCTCGTGCTCCTCTTACCATTGACATAAATATGGTATTTTCAAAATTTTATTTCTCTCACTATTTGAATATGCTCTATTTACCTGTTGAGTGTTTTTGCTATTTGCCTGTGAGTAGAATTGAGATTATTTTTCAGAAGTGCTTCTATGTACTCTTTAATATTTTATAGTGGAGATTTTTCTGGACTAGGTCCCGTGGTTTTTATCCCTCTCATTGGGGGATTCCACGTTAAAAATTGGTGTGCTATTCTCTCTTGCATATTTATTTTATACTCTCTGAATTTTTGGATTGTCGTAGATTACGCTTCTCTTAGTTCTTTCAAGTGGGAAAAATTTTATTTTTCACGCATATATTTTGAGTAATTTTTTTCTCTGCGTAACCGTGCCTTTCCCATCAAGTGGCATCAAAGCTAATTTATTTATTTTTTGGGAAATTTACTTGATTGAATGATGAAGCCTAATTACGGTAAAATGATTAGTTTGAACAGGACTAATTATCATAAATGGAGAGGAAAAATGAAGGATTTGTTATTGGTTAAAAGATTACATTTACCTGGGTTTACTACTTAGAAACCTGAAAACAAGTCTGGTGAAGACTAGACTTTTGAGCATGAGATGATTTGTGACTATATTCGTCAATGGGTAGATGATAATGTTTTGAACCATATTGCTAATGACACACATGTGAAGACTTTGTGGGACAAGCTTGAAACTCTGTATGCTTCAAAATTAGGGAACAACAAATTATTTTTATTGAAGTAGGCTATGAATTTGAGGTACAAAGAAGATACGTCTATTTCTGATCATTTAAGTGAATTTCAAGGTTGTTTTGATCAATTATCTTCCATCGGTGTTAAATTTGAAGATGAAATTTTGGGACTTTGGTTGCTTAATACTCTTCCGGATTCATGGGAGAATCTTCGTGTTACTTTAACTAACTCTGCTCCTAGTGGTGTTATGACCATAAATTTTGTGAAAACTGCTATTTTGAATGAAGAAGTTAGACGTCAAACTCAACAGGCTTCTGCTTCACAAGCAGAGGTTTTTGTTACTGAAAACAGGAGAGAGGTAGAGTTAGAAATCAAGATGGAGGTCATAGAAGTAAAAGCAAGTGTCGATTATGAAAGCAAACCCTTTGAGTGCAACTATTGTGGCAAGAAAGGTCATCTTCAAAAATATTGTAATAAGCTCAAAAATGACAACGAAGACAAGCAAGAGAAGAAAAATGATGAGAATACTAATCATGTTGCTACCACTACTGCAAATGATCTTGTGATAGTTTATGATGAAAGTCTTATTAATGTTGCCTGTGATGATTCTAGCTGAGTTGTTGATAGTGGTGCCAATTTTCATGTTACTTCTAGGAAGGATTTTTTCTCATCTTATACTCCAGGTGATTTTGGTGTGTTGAAGATGGGTAACAATGATACTTCAAAGGTAATGGGCATTGATACTGTTTGTTTGAAAACCAACAACGGGACAAAATTCATTTTGAAAAATGTCACGTCAGCAACGCACTAGACATCCGTTTGCATTTGATCTTTCCTAGTGTTCTAGATGATGATGGTTACAATGGAAGCTCACTAAGGGTTCTTAGTTGTGGCCCGTGGTATGAAATTTTCTGGTTTGTATTGGTTGAAAGCTTCTATTTTATTTAATGTTGTAAATGTTGTTGTGTGATAATTCATCTGATTTATTTCATAAGAGGCTTAGCCCCATTAGTGAGAAGGGGCTAAATTGTCTAGCCGAGAAGAATTTAATCCCAGGTTTGAAAGGAGCCAAGTTAGAAAATTGTGCTCATTGTTTGGCTGGAAAACAACATAGAGTCTCCTTCAAGAGTCATCCTCCTTCTAGAAAATCAGAGGTACTTGAGTTGGTGCATTCAAATCTTTGTGGTCCGATCAAGGCCAAGACTTTCGGTGGTGGACTTTACTTTATCACTTTCATTGATCATTCAAGAAAACTTCAGGTTTATGTTTTGAAGACAAAGGACTAGGTGTTTGGTGTGTTTAAACAATTTCAAGCTTCAATTGAAAGAGAAATTGGAAAGAAGCTGAAATGTGTTCACATTGATAATGGTGGTGAATATTGTGGACCTTTTGATGAATACTGTAGGCAGCAGGGTATTCGACATCAGAAAACTCCTCCCAGGACTCCTCAGCTCAATGGTTTGGCATAAAGGATGAACAAGATATTGATGGAGAGAGTAAGATGTTTGCTTTCTGAACAAAATTGTCTGGATCTTTTTGGGGTGAAACTTTATATACTGTTGCACATGTCACAAATTTATCTCCTATTGTTGTTTTGCAAACTGATGTTCTTGATAAAGTGTGGTATGGGAAAGATGTCTCCTATAGTCACCTTCGTGTCTTTCGCTATAAGGCATTTGTGCATGTGCCAAAAGATGAGAGGTCCAGATTAGATGCCAAGACAAGAGAGGTGCATCTTCATTGGTTATGGCCATGAGGAGTTTAGTTGTAGATTTTATGATCTTGTTGAAAAGAAGCTTATCACAAGCCGTGATGTTATTTTTGTGGAGGATTAGACCATTGAAGGTATTGGGAAGATAGAAAAATCAGAGTCTCCGAGCATTGACGATGTGGTTGATTTTGATCCAACTCCTCAAACTGATACACCTAATGTAGCAGATTTGACAGTCATGATGATGATGTCCATGATCATATTACAAATGATTATGTTGATGATAATGATGATGTTGTTGGTGATTTTGGTGAACCTTAGGAGGTATTCTAGATAACATTTGCCTTCTACTCATTACTCATCTAATGAATTTGTGCTTCTCACTAGCGGGGGAGAACCAAAATGCTATAAAGAGGCTATGAAGAGCGAGCATAAGAAGAAATTTGTGCAAGAACTTATTTTTCAACAATAGAGATGTGTTTTATTTTGTGATAGTCAAAGTGCTATCTTGGCAAGAATCCTACTTTTCATGGTAGGTTTAAACATATTAATGTACGGTATCATTGGATCTGTGATATTTTGGACTCTAAACTATTGGAGCTTGAGAAGATTCATATAGATAACAATGATTCAGATATGATGACAAAGACTTTACCAAAGGGGAAGTTTGAAACTTGTCGGTTTATTTTTGGGTTGGCATTTGCCCTCTCTTGAGTCTGAGAAGGAGTTTGTTGTGTGAGTTCTCCTCAAGTTAGGCCCAACAACATTTTATTCTAAAAATAATAAAATATTGTGGCAGTCCAATGAGATCCTTTTAAGCGAATAACCTAATGTTACTCAATAGATTTTTTACTCTCCACACAAGAAGAAGAGTGAGAAAAACATATTGTGTCGTCTTTGTCATTTGAAGTTGCTGTTTGCTTTTGCACATTTCTATTAAAGCTTGACATTTGTCTAGATTATCATCAATCCCTCTGTGAGTAAGTATGAAGCTAAGAAACTTTCCTCGTTCTATCCTAAAAGTATTTATCAAGATTTAGTCTCATATTATATTTTCTCAATAATGTAAAAATTTTGCTTAAATGGACATAAATTAGTACAAATGACAATATATAATCTCATTTTAGCATAATAATATGAACGATTTAACATGTTTAATTAGGAGTTAACATTATATTTGATTAGAAGTAATTTCTTAACTCATCATCTTTATTTTTATAATATAATGTGAAAATTGATTCTTAGACTATTTCGGTTAAGATGGTTTCGATCTATATAATAAATAATTTAACTATATTTCTTTCTTTATATATGAGTTGTCTTTTCAAATATATATTAATAACAAATAAAAAAATTTAAAGACAAATATATATATATATATATATATATATATATATATATATATATATATATATATATATATATATATATATATATATATATAAAT
>Ga0099825_1002084_pt1 | contig 26324 bp, 14 predicted proteins | sample SiratroredBW_FD_76838 | JGI IMG/M metagenome (GOLD analysis project Ga0099825, IMG submission 76838) | Root nodule microbial communities of legume samples collected from California, USA - Siratro red BW | ecosystem: Host-associated > Plants > Roots > Nodule | place: USA: California | collected... | reverse complement strand
TTTTAATCGAGTATTTTCCATAGTACACTATTATGAAAAATTATATACATGCATATAATAAAAAATGCAGTTAGAGGTACTTAAAATTAAAAAAAAAAAAAAAAATTTATAAAAAAAAAAAAAAAAAAAAAAAAAAAAAAAAAAAAAAAAAAAAAAAACTTGTTGGAATGTGAAAATCAAGATGCACGTACGAACAAACTAGGGAACATTTATGAATAACATTTGATCTTTAGTGGTTTTAGAGTCATATGGATCCAAAGAACTGTTCCAGAGATGGAGCACTGAACACATTTGCAGCAGTTCTTTCGGCTTTATAAGGAGATACATGAAGTTGATACTTGATAAACCTCTGCAACATAATTCGTTGTTAATAGTTAGAGGATAAAATTAAGCATGGTGATACTGTAACTTCAACAACAATAATGATAATAACAATTGTCAGCGTCCGAATTTGACTTAAGTTGAGATGTAAAGCAACATACAGCTAATTGAGTGACAATTTCAGGATTTGAATCAATATGCCAGTCAGGTTCCAATTGCCTAACAAATGATGACCGTCCATTCTCTGTGCTGCAGAACAAAACCTGCATGAAGGTGCCAGAGATCAAAATAGAGTACATAAAAGTTATTAAGAAACGCAAGAGCAAGGTAGACAGTAAGCATTGAGAACTAAAGGTTCGGTTCTCTCTCTAAGTGTACTCTTTAGATTAGCAAAGATGTCTCTTAGAACATATCTGATCAAGATGTCTGCCAATACAATTTTAATCAGAGAGGAGATCTCTGTCAGATAATTTTAATACATTTTTGAATAAAAATGAAATAGATACTTCCACATGGTCCTTCAACATGTGTATTGCATACAAAAGGATGTTCACGCAGTAATTAAGTTTTATGCTCGTTCTCATACCTTGTCCTTGACCAAACCACCTGATGTGAATACCCCTGCTTCTTCCAATGCTACAAGAACTCTTTTCTGAAAAGATAGTCCATATATAAAGTGTAAACATTTTAACAATAAGGCATACTACAAGGTGGCAAGAGAGCTAATAGCAGAAAATTACATTTCAATTTATAGGTAAAATAATCTTTTAAACAAAAAATTTAAGAACTGACAGCAGAAAATTACTCATTTGACGTTAAGGACTAAAACGAATCATGTTGCCCCAAGCAAACTATACAATATGTTTGCCCTCACTTTTATAAAATCATTTGGTTGTAAAGAACATTTCGAGAACGTAAGAAGGTTTTCAGCACATAATATGAAGTGTTAATTAATTCCATTATATTCATCAGATAAGACACATAGCGTACTGGTATAAGCTGCCAAATGACACACCTCACTTTCGTCATCGAGAACTCGTTCCATGAGATATAAATCGCAAAATTTTGTTATTTCCAATAATACTTCTAGCACTGAGGATCTCACAGTGGCTTGTTTCTGCCAAGAACAGAATGAATCACATCGGTATCTTTCTCTGCATTGATGTCATATAACAAAAGTATAAATAAAAGGGGGGCAATTTCATCACCTGCAGTTCCTCTGGAATACTTTCTTCGAGGACCACTCCAAGAAGACGGCAAGTTACCTACATAGTACATACAAACATTGGCCATAAGAGTTAGGAAGCATTAGTCACATGCCAACATCTAATAACTAACAACAGTAATGTGTACAAATGTTCCTCATTTCATCGAGAGTCAAAATCAAATTATAACAAAAATTGTGGCACAAAGAATTTACGTAACATCTCTTATTCAGGTTTACCATATGAATAATAATAGTATATGACTATTAGCACCACTTATAATATTATAGACTTTTAAAAAGTGAGTCTAACTTGCCTTCATAAAACCAACTAGTAAAGTGAAGTTTTGTACCCACTATGTTATAATATGGCTACGTCTCTACTTGATGTGAGATCTTCAAAAGTGCAAAATTTCCACATGAAAGTAAACATAAGAAATAACTTCTATTTCTAAATAGTTTTATTTACAACCTACAATTTTAGATTAAATTAATGAGTATATATTTTGAGTTGACCATTCAGTAAGGAGATTATCATCAATCATTGAACTTCAAAATTAAAATTGAAAGACCGTTGATAAGTAACAATGCTTATTCTATCAATAAGAGGTGTTTTTTAGGAGTAATTTGATGTCATCACTAGCCCACCTCTTATGACACAATGCTCATATTGAGAACCCTTTATGCAAATCACACACAATAATTACAGCCATTTGATTATCAATCAAAGGGAGATTAGACAGTGAGAGGGGGCACACATTTAGTAATAATGGCTAAAGCACTTGACGTCATCCTTTCGTTCAGTTTGTGTTAAGTTTATGTAAAAGTGGACAGCATTAAAAACAAAAACAATTTACAACAATCTTCGAAAACCTTTTTAATTCTGACTAAGAAAGAACTTAAAAAAGTGATTGCCCAACCTGTGCAAATGGCATGCAAATCTAATCTTTAAAGTTATGACAGTTTTCATTCTAGTAAGATCTAAGCGGTTGTTCAAGATAGAGATTTCGTATCATCACAAGAAACCTTGATTTCTATAAGCCCATAACAACAACAAACTGTGTATGGCATCATTAGTCCACAATAATAACAGAAAAGGCATATTTCATTACCTTTCTTCCTTCACTCAACTTCTGCCTAACAATCTGCCCCAAGGTTGGCTGAAAAAGTTGAAGAAAAAGCAAGCTCAGAATTGCCAATCACCCTTGAAGCAATCAAACTCATCCAAACTTGTCTTTGCATTAATTCAAAAGCATTCATACATTGTCTCAACTCCAAAATGGAAAGCCATAAAATCATTTACCTTCTCTGGCTGGAAGAACTCATCAACAACATTTTGTGCCCTTGAATCATCTGAGGGTGAACAAGCATCTGAAGGAACCGCCGCCAAATTCGAATCTGTAGTCACTGCAGGATTGCTAGAAGAAGCACCTTGCCGTTTTTGTGGCCTCCGTTGAGGCCCAGAGGGAGATCTCAACAGCCTCCATGTGAAAACAATTGCAACAGCAAGACCAGCAACTGCCCCAAAAGAGCGTATATCCTAATACCAAGCATAGTATTGCCAAAATCATTGTTAAAAGACATGCTCAAAACAAATGCCAAAAGCAATACTTTGATAATTTATACCATACACCTTCACTGAAATGGATAAGTAGCACCAGATACTAATCATCATTTTCATCTTCCCTACTCTACTTTTAAGCACCCGAAGTACCAATTTTAACAAACCTATCATGATGCATCAGAAGAAACTTCTTTTTTTCTTTTTCCTCTTTCAATTTCGACAAAAACATAAAAACCATCCCTTTCTACCACACCCAACGATAAATTAACTAGGTTAAAAAAACCCAGTTGAGTTTTATCACCGATAAATAAACTTTGAGAGCTAGAATTGAGAATTACACAATCCCGGATCACAGCCATTCATTCAGCGATAAAGGGTCAAAGAAAGCACCCAAATCGAAACTTCAAACAGAGTGAATAAAAGAAAAACAAGAACGAATAATTACGAATTAGGCAAGCGACAATTAGCAAAAAGATAAGATTTTAATATCAAATCAGATCCAATCGAAAGACGGGCCGATTAATGAATTTTAAAAAAGAGTAAAATTGAGGTTAAAGCAAGGAAGCGAGTATAGAGAGAGAAAGGGAGAATAGAAATACGAGGTTGTGGAGAGAGACAGGGAAAAAATTGGAGATCTTGAAAGTGACATAAGCTCCGAAGCGTTTGATGAGGTGTATGAGCTCCTGTTTGGAGGAGTCACCGTTGCCGCCGGTAGCCATGGCTCGCCGTCGCCGGAATGCTGAAATCGGAGGGAAAGTTCAATTGCTGAGTGGCGATCAGTGTGAGGATTTTGCAGAGAAAAGGAGAAATGAATGTTGAAAAGCCAAATCCAAACAGATTATTTGTTTGCGTCAACGACCGCTATAAGCTGCCGTCAGAGCTTACCGATTTGCTCCAAATTTCTCAATTTAACGTTACGTTGTTTTTCCGGACAATTACCAAATTTCATGCTCACATTTTCAATTTATTAAGTGGAAATCAAATGCATTAAAAGAATAATTTAGTTAACATCTTCCAGTTTTTTTTTTTTTTTTTTTTTGGGCACAGTTTTTTGTTATTGCTCCTTTTTTTATTTTCCATTCAATGCAATTAACTAGTTTTATTTTTTTATTTTTGGATTTTTAAAAGATTGATTTTAAAATTTTTTTTTTTTTCTTCTTCAATTTTTTTTTTTTTTTTTTTCTTGGGCACAGTTTTTAGTTATTGCACCAGTTTTAATTTCCCATTCAATGCAAGTAACTAGTTTTATATGATAATTTGTGGATTTTCATAAGATTGATTTCAAAATTATTTGATTGGTGAGTGTATATACTAATTTTTTTTAATTATTTGATAGCTTGTGAAGCTCATTAATTTTCACTATATTTATAACTACTTTTAAAACATCTATCCAATTATATGGTTTTTATGTAAGTATAACAACTATTTCTACGTCTTAAATAAGTCAATAAAAAATTGTATCTTAAAATAAAAAATAATAATAACAGTTTTAAAAGAATAAAATTTGACTTAAATCAAAAATTTGAATTATTAAAATACTTCCTAAAAAATATAAAAAAAAATAGAATTTAAGAAGTTATTTGAATCCAGTAAAAAAAATGAGAATTATGAATTATTTCTCCAATAAAAGCAATTCATCGTCCATATTTGATATTATTATATCTGGTTCTATTTCACAATACCAGTGAGGATGGATATATATATAAACTTGCCCTCACCAAAATTTTTGATTAAGTTATTATTTATTGAAACTTTAATCTAACTCAAACAAAACTAAAAATGAATTAACTCAATTTGCGGATAAAATTCTATCCCAATATATATTAATGTAGTGGTACAACAGTATCTGTTCATAAATTGTACGAGCTATTTACCGCTATAAATTTAATGTTATATATAAAATATAGTTTATATTTAAAAAAAAAAAATCCTAAGAAACAAGAGTGTGTGAGTGAAACACCACCAGAAACCGTTTACAGTAGATTTATTTTCAAAGTCAAACATAAAAAAAAAATAACTTTTGACAATAATGAGTTAATAAGGTGAAAGAAGACAAAAAAATAAAAGCTTCCAATTTCACATAATAATTTTTTCTTTTAATAGGTTAGAGACACATGAAAAATTATAATATAATAAAAAATATTTTATTTTTAAAAGTAGATACCTTTTTTTCTTTTATTTATTTGGCGCAAAACTAAGCTACTATGGGATGGAAATTTTCACTTATTGTCTTATTTAGTGAATGTATAAATAATATAATTCTTTATGTTATTATACTATTACGGGAAATAGTATTTTAGTTTGTACATTACATAAAAACAATTTTTTTATTTTTTAATAAGTAAATATTTATAAATATACAATTATATTATAATTAAAGATGCATTAAATAAAAATGTATAAAAATATTTAAAATTTGTAATGAATAATATAGAATGAAATATAAAATTAATTTTCACCCTTTTAAGAATTCCAAATGGCTCGGGTCAAACAGGTTTGAAATTTATTTTTAAGTTCAACTCAACCTGAATTACATTATATTCAAACTGACCTATTGGACTATACTCAAATTGCTCATTGATAGAGCAATAGCTGCACGCTTCAAATTATCTATTCTAATGTTTACTGTATGAGCAAATCATTCATGTGATAAACTAATTTGAGATTTGAAATCCTGATTCAACTCAAATTCAACTTCAAGATCTTTTTTCACACCATTCAACATCCTTTCAACTGATTAAAAGAAAATCCGATAGTAAAAACATTGGAACAACATATCAGAAATTACTAATTTGATAAAATATTAGGTTTGAACTGTGTGTCAAAATGTACTGAACTTTTTCAATCAGGAGATCGTTAACAGTATACCTTTTTCAACACAATTTTTTATTAGTTAAGTAAAACTATGAAATTGAAAGTATAGGAAACATGTATCACTAAAATTGGTATTTTTCAATAAATTTTAGTTTTTCTGTGCATGAGCATGATCTACCAGTGTCTTAAAGTTTTGTTTCAAATTAATCTAACTCGACCCAGAAGTAAGTAAATCCTACACAAGGATTGTTTCCATTAAGGATTCCGTAAATTTCAATTAAGAATCTTTTGCTAACATTTCTCTTTCAAGAATAACAAGCTTTCTCTAGAAATGAAAAAGAGAGCAAAACTAATATAACTGTATTTTGTTGTGAAAGCCAAATTGATACAGCTCGTATGAATGATATAATATATCAGTCACGTACTGTTTTTTTTCTTTTGCAGGAGGCGAAAGGTATGAGAAGCTTTGACATGGACATGAGATAGAAGAAAAGAAAATGGGAGATGAATGATCCAATTACTGGGAGGGCGTGAAGAGGAAGGGAAGGATTAAGAAGGGTATGGGACCCAACATTAAACAAGCACCGATGATGTCTGTAGAAATTGAGGTGGGGAAGGGCTTTGTTTATCTTCAACGGATATTTCAGCATCGAGGTCATCCATAAGCTTTGGTGACAATGCCCTTTCAATCTTCATGCCTGTGCCATTCACAGCCATCTCTTTCTCTAAATGAAAGCAGTAGCTCTCAAATACTCCAGAGCTTACAACAACTCTAAAATCCAACAGAAAGAGTAACTCTAACTCAAGCTTGTTCAGTTCAGCATTGCTCACTCCTCCTACTCGAGCATAAACGGCGTTGTTATAATGTCTACAACTCACAAAAGCAAAGAATAAGGCACCATAGTAGACAACCGGAATAAAGACAACAAAGCTATTGTCTAATTGTAGGGTTCGTGAAAGTGTAAGCTATTAAACCATATGATAAAACAAGTAAAATTCATCTTCACTTTATTCAGCTGTGTTGCTCAACACAACATCTTATGTAAAATGCATAACATCAAAGGTTTTAATTTAGACTGTCTAATGTCGGGGCAGCGTTTATATGTAATTTCTCACAATATGAAGAAAAGCAATAAAAATGAAATTTAAAAGCGTTGCATAACATAAATGGTATTTGGAATTATTCAAGGAAATTAGCCCATAATCATAAGTAAATGTGACCAGGAAGAAATGGAACAGGACTCACTCATCATCGAGAATCTTGGAAGCGACCATGACACTGGTAACTAGCAGCCTGTGCACATTCAAGGATGTGACAAGGGAATCGGGGTGTCTATGTGTTAACCTGTCTATATACACATAGCCAACCACGAAACACGAGGGGCTACAGTTAGTGTACTTGTATATCCTCTCCAAGTACTTAGGTATGCTTATGCTTGGTGCTCTTACGCCATGAAAAGTATTCAAGCTGTCACCAAGTCTTACTGAGCCACAGTTCAGTCCATCTAGCTGCTGGCTCAGGACATCCACAAGCTTTTCATTGCGAGCTACCAGCTTCTCTAACATGGAAGACAGGACAAAGAGCACTCTGGGCAAGTTCAGCTCGGACAAGCTTGTTTCCGGCAGCAGCTGCCGACCATGGTTGCCGTTGTATCCACCTGCTGTTAACATTTAGGCCATCTTGGTGGTTTCACCAAAGATTCTTATACTTGTAGATGCCCATGGCTACTATTTGAGTGGTTAAAGACTAAAGGGGGCGTTAGTTGCAATTCTGCTCGTTATCTAGTTTGGGGGAACCACTCAGACTGTATGCCTGACTTGTGTGGCTCTACCACAAACGAAATATTAGGATTGCGATTGAAAGTTTAGCATCCTTTACCTTGTAAATCTCGAGCCACTAATATTCTTTATCGGGGTCCCCACCACACCCTTGGGTTGTTGTCACAGGATAAAAACAAGCCATGCACGAGAATACAGTCTGGCAATATAAACTTTACTCGCTTGGTTCGCGTGTAAACAAAAATGGAGGTCTATCTTCGTACACCACAAATACTAGGCCCCTGTGAAGGAACTTTTAGAAGCATAAATGTCGAAGCAGTGACTGAATAATGTTATTTCAGCTACTTCATCATAGATTCATGATAGCTACTGGCCAAAAGGCACGGGCAAAATCATGTTTTGCTAGTGTTGGATTGTAGAGTCGATTAAGGATCCATGATGCAGCCGACTTTTAATCCAGAGAGACCAGTAATAATACTACTATATATCTAAGAATTGTTGCTATGCCGTTTTACGATATCACATTTTCTTTTTCACCCTTACGAACACCCGACATATTAGGGGTACTACTGGCCCATAAATAAATGATGCTATTAACTAGAAGTCTTGCTATACATGATAAAACCGTTATAGTATGGAATAAGATATTGCTGGAGCACAGTAAGAATAATCTGTTTTTCATTTTTGTGAACAAAGAATGACATTTAAACCGAGGGGTAGCCAAACCAGTGGAATCATAAAGAATGGAGATCCCCTGTCGTCAAAATATATGAAATATACCTTGTATGATGCTGCTAGGCATCATACTCTACCTAGCCTATACACTGTAGTTAATGGAATGAAGTAATTTCTCTTCATCGCTTGGGATTTCTTTGGCTGAGAGATGCGAGTGTGATTTGGAATTCATCTTGTTCCACTCATTTTCAACACGGAAGAAGATCCACTGGAAGCGGCGGAAAATCTCCAAAGCAGCAATTATGAACACGGTGAGGTAATTATGACGAAGATGGGCAGACAGCTTATATGTCCACGTGCAACGCAAAATCAAATTGCTTCCAATCACCCAAAAGTAAACCTGTATGTATACGTAAACAACTTCAGCACATTGAGAAAATAACTTGTTCTTTGTTTCATCTCACTTTCTTTTTTCACCATGCGGTTTTACGTAAATTCAGTAAACTGGCTAGAATCACATTAATAAGCTTATACGCATATGAAGAAGAGTTATCATTAGTGGTTGAATGGATCTTTCCCACAAGAACGGATGGTTTATTATGAAATGAGGATTCCATGGCCTATTTAAAATTTTATAACTGCATAATCGTTTTTATCTTCTTATTTTCGTGCTTTGTAATACATACTCGGCCTTCATACACAACATTTTGTTCTTGAAAGCCCTTAGTCCCATAAATGTTAATATTTTGATCTCTTTAAAGTCATTTATGTGTAAGTCCGGTCCAACTGTTTACCTTGAAAAAGCAATATAACGATAAATTCCAAGGGAAAAAGTACTGCTGAACTCAAGCTATTCTAATACAAGACTTACCCATCTCCTTCCGTGTAACATATGTGAGAACATATGTGGCTTGTTAAACTTGAATATTCGAGTAAAGCCACTGTCAAAAGAGAAAGCAAAAAATTAGATCATAGCAAGTCAAAAGACAATCATCAGATCCAAAAAAACTACTAGCCTCACTTCCGAAAAAATAATTTCTTCTATTTCTTAAGGTGTTTTGCTAAGATATAAAAACATTACTGACAGTAGAATCTACATCTCTACAGTTAGAAGATTAACTCAAAAAGATACTATTAAAAGTGTATAGTAGGACAAAAACTGGCCTACCCCAGGTCCCAATCTCGATTTACATCCCAGTAGAAGGAGTATGACGAGTTCACAACACCTGACAGAAGCCAGAGAGGCCTATAAAAGTTTGTCCACTTGTCAGGGAAGACGTGATATTTAAGGGCAGAGAGAAAAATCACAGGCACTGCAGTCGAATATTTTAAAGCTGAAACCATAACGGAAAGAAATGAACATCAGTGCAAGATAATAAAACCATCTGTTTGAAAAACATGATAAGCTGTTCAATAATAATTAAAGAATTTAATCTTCAATGTAAAAAGAGATAAAACCAGCTAAAAACATACAAACAGCAGAATGATTATAAACAAAATCAGACAAAAAAAATTGAACAGGAATTCTCAAATATGATCATGTAAGGACGAGAAGTCTTAAAATTTCATCTTACAAACAGCACAAAGAGAAGCAAAATACAGAGAGTCATTAGTCCTTGACATGAATATTATATGCTTCCTTTTCTTTCTTTTTTTGATAAGAATAGAACCATTTCAAAAAATCATAACAAAATCTATATAAGTCACATCATGAAAACTCAGCAAAAATGTCCCATTTTATATTATGTTACAGATACCAACCTATAATCAATTATGAGAATCCATACATTATATTGGGTTAAAAAAATAAGCAAGCTTGAAGACCTTAAAGTCCAGTTGAAAGACCATTTCATGTGCAAAAGATAATTTCAACTTAACAAAAATGTCCTAAGTTCACCAAGCAAGTTTTTATTAGCTTAAAACATATATAACATCACATTTCAGTGACATAAAATGAGATATTAGAAATTATTAAAACAGTATATTAAGAAAATTTTTCAAACAATATGCTCAGGAAAGCTGACACTGTGACATTGTATTTTTAAGTCACTAAATAATTGTTGGAGATCTCACATCGATTAGAGATAAGACCAATTTATAGTATATAAATGAGAGCATTCCTCGTCTTACAAGATGGTTTTGTGAAGAAGACCTAGACTTAAACTCACTTTCTAATATGATATTAGAATCTATCCTAGCGAGATTTGTTGGACTTAATGTACTACCCGCTATTGAACTATTATTGGACCACTACAAATATCTAGTCACAAGCATGAGATGTCATGCCTCGACGTAAGGGAGAGCATTAGAGATCTACATTGAGTAGAGATAAGATCAATTTACAGTATATAGGTACGAAAAATCCTCATCTTATAAGTCGGTTTTGTGAGATTGAATTAAATTTAAACTCACTTTCTAATAATAATAATATTGGTAATAAGAACTGGAGTCCTAAACACTTGGAAGCAAATCATAAAAGAAATCAATGGAAACATTCACTTATCTTAATTTATGTTTGATACAATTTTGACAATTGACACAAACATAAGTTTGTGATAAAATACCAAACAGAAAAAAAAGTTCTATATTACAGAAACTTTCAAAATTTAGATGATGACTGAAATAAGTTCTGAAAACACAGAATCCTTACCATTCAGAAGACTAGTTTTCTCTCCAGTATCTTTGTATTGACGGAGGCATTGGTTTAAGCGGAAAAGATAAGGCAAAACAAGAACCAAAGGGATTGCAACAGAGTGGCTGCCACAAACAGAATCAGCTTCCAACCAAGCAATTGTGGCAACCTACAAAAAAATTAAAAAATGCCATCCAATGTTGAGAAATGAAGCATCCACAGAAAGCAAAAAACTAAATATACAAGTCCAAAAAGTATATTTATTAAAAAATAAGCTCCAGGGGAACAGAGAACAGTGAGTACCATCAAAATTGTAACCAAGTTCTAGAAAATATTTTGAATGAAATCAAGGAAACTTATCCTAAATAAAAGTTAATTCATCATAGACGTGAAATGGGATACTGAAGTTGGTAAAATAAAATGAAAAATATAAATTCTTAAACCAACAATAGAAGACATTCAAAGCAATTGATCAGAATCAAACCTGTCGATGGACCATTCTACACACTGAACGCTCCAAATCAGAAAACACCTGCATAAAATTACAGCCATAATCAAAATAAAATAGTTATGCATTACTAGAAACTAAAATTTAGATCAACAGATTAGGTCAATTGTAAACTCAGGTTGCTTAAAAATAAGTAAATGCAGCATATAGCTTCAAATCTCTAAATGAAATAGACCAGGTTCAAAACCTAATGATAAAGATTAACAAGGAAGAGGAGGACAAAGGCATTTCTACTAGAAATATAATATTGAAAAGGAAGCACACCTTTGCCATGGAAGTGAAGATATCGGCCAAGAAAAAATCTGCGAATGATATTGCCTGTTTTAATGAAAACAGAAAATAGTTAGATCGTACTCAAGCATAGTTCCAAGTTCCAACAGTATGCTAAAAGCATCAATTCATAACGTACAGAGTAAAGCAAGGGCAAGGTTTAGGCTCAAATATAGTCTTAAGAATGTCAGTAAATAAAGAACAAGAATAATTTTCTGTGCATCAAAGTTAAACACTGCAACAGTTCACATATCTTGAAGGAATGTTCAACATGAAGCCTCTTTGAGGGTTTTACTTATGCACATGCACATAGTAGTATGCGTTGATGGATGCACCTATTGAGACGGGCGGCGATAAGAAGGTTATCAATTGTGTTTTAAATGACTTATTACTTACGATTGCTAGCTTTTCTAGTCACTTCATTAGACTTGGAACAGCATGTCAGCATCTAATCTAAGGCTCCAACACTAATAGCATGTCTTTTTATGGCTACCAAACAAGAGGGGAGTTGTATGACTACTTATGTAACTTTCATGAAAACTGAATGCAGAGAAGCAAGTGAATATATGACTCTAGCAATCTATGTTGGAGGTTTATATATCCTGCCCACTCATGCATATCATAAATATAGAAATTTCTACTATTTGGAGAGTAATACCGTAAGAACTTACTAACACAATATATCCAAATAAGAATGAACTTGCCTGTAAAGGGAAAACTATTCTCCCAAGTGTCCTTAAGAAGAAATATCTAGATGAAAAGTAAAAGATATCAAAGGGGAATATCAAAACCATTATAGCGGCAGCATATAAGAGAACCTGCAGAATAGTACAAGAAAATTTTAAGAACAAACTTCCAACAAGATAAAAAAAAAGAAGCACAAAACAGAATTAAATGTCCATCAGTCATTTATATTGCAACAAATAAAAATATGTATTTATAAGTTATTTTCTATATGATGATTGACCTGAGTTCACTGAGTTACTGAATATTGAGTATGCTTTTTATTAACAAATGATTGAAACTGAGTTTACTTTCTCAGACAGAACAGCTTGGGTGATTCAAACAAGCACAAACTGCCAACCAACCAATATTGAATTTAAACAAGAAATGGATATAATAGAGCTATTAATACCATGATTAACAATAAACGCTATCCCAGTTGAAGTAGATCTTTTTATGTCCAAACCTAATGAATACAACAACAACAAAGCTTTATCCCACTAGGCAAGATTGGGTATAGGGATCACACAACACCATTGCTACATCATAACTTTTTGTTTCTCACTCTCTTCACAAAACTAGGGTCCCCGTCTAGTCTAATAATATTAACTTATAATTAAAACCGCCTCCCAGTAACATGATCAGTACTCATTTGCTAAAGATATTTTGCAGGCAATGTGCAGCTTTATTAGATTGGTTCGTCATAAACCTTTTGTTCAATCAAAGGCAAAAAAAAAAAAAAATGCAAGCGAATAACACACTTTCAAGAAATGAATTATAATATAAAGTGTATGGTTCAGCTAATTTTAAAGAAATAATTGCATATATTTGCTTATTTTGCAAGATTTTCGAGGAAGCTTTTAAAAAATTATTTACCCAAACTCAAGCGTTACCTAACATGAACCAATTACAAACAAGTGATATCCAAGCAAACAAGAATAATAGCTGATGAGTGGATGCATCTATTACACTGGTTGTGATGCAGCATATGAGACTTCTCCATGAGAATAAAGATAAATATATGCTGTCATACTGGTTGGAACAATGATTGTCATCCATGTAGCACACTGCAATAATCAATAGGAAAAAAGGATCATTCAAGAGTAATTATTGACAATAAGGAAACGAAGAGTTGGTGTAAAAAGAGAAAAAAAATGAAATATTAGAGAAATGGATGACAACAAAGCCATGGAGATGTCCCAATTTAGAAATATAATAACAATAATTGAAGGCAAAACCAACCAGAATAAAGTAAAGATTATAGAGTAATAAAAACAAAATTATTTAAAGCATAATTAGCACACAGATTGATCATTCCATTCCTATATTTATTCCACAGAAATGAGCGCTCCTTAGTTTGGCAAAAATATGGAACGATGATTAAAATATACAACTTTATCCCACAGGGAACCCCATTCCCTCTAGTCAAAATTGTCATTCTTTGAAAACTGGAAGAGTTCATTTTTTTTCCTTTCCTTATTTAACTTTAAATAGTTATAAACTTATAAATTATACTCACGATTCCACTAAATGCTTATTTCAAGTACTAAACATGAAAACAGAATGAACAAGAATGACATAAAGAACATTCTTGAGCAAACCAATATTGGAATAGAGATAGTGCTCTACTATTGTTCCCAACAAGTCATGACACTACCAATTTTATTCCCCTTGAATCTGGCAAAACGCTGATTTTATGTGCCAAACAAGACAGAGGTCAAAGTGGTGAGTTGATACCTTCCATATTTCTCTATGGGTCAGATGATTTTGATCAAGATCAAATATTTTTGCATAATTGACTCCACCTTGAGCAAAAAACCATAAGTTGATTCCCCACAGCCAAACCATCAAAGCCTGAAACATAACAAAGAGATAAGACACATGATACAACAAATGTATATGCAAATGGGTGAATCAATGCATCCGCACAGAGTGACACACCAAGACAGTGTGTTGGGGGGGAGAACTAACCGCTAGAAGAAGAGGGTTAAAATACAAAAATGCTTCATAAAGGAACAAATCCCGCTTGTCTGCACTCATTATCATGACAGAATCCCATCCAATCTGCAATTTCCAACATGGCAAATAAGATTGTGGAAATATGATGAAATACTTGAGGATAGGGCACACAATCTCAATCTCAAACCACAACACACAGGAGTTGAGTAGAAATAGCAGAGACAAATACCACTGACCTTGCAACAGACGAAGCCCCAAATGAGGAACAATAGCACCTACAGTCATCTCAATTGCATTATTGAAGAAAGAAAGTAAAAGGAAAAACAAAAGAAAAATAAATGTAAAGAAGTAACAAAGTAGTAGCACACACGGCTCTAGGTCAAAAGTCACATTGCAGCTCATTATGTCATTCTGTACTCAAATAAATTATGTCAATTACCACATATTTTTCTCCCGGAAAGAATCAAACATAATAAAAGAAACATTACATTCGATCATCAAGTCAAAACAAATTTTTCATTTATTAAAAGGACAACATTAAATACATTCCAAATTATCAATTAAAAGCTAAAACAAAGTTACGAACACTTTCTAAAAGGCAAAGCAATGTAAGAACCTTGAATCTCCACAACAAGGCGGGCGATGGCATCATTGAAGCAGCACCGACAGCTGTCACGCTACCCTTTAAATCAGCTGTCTCCACGGGATGCAATAAACCTTCCTCGACGCCATTGTCCACCTCGTGTTCATCTGAAAACAGCTCAAACTAGAAGTTATATGTTATTCATAGAATACCAAACCAGCACAAGGAAAATCTTAAAAACAACAACAGCTGCTGTTAAGGGACTAAAAATTGAAGTTACCGAGATCATAAACAACTGGTCTACTCCCAGACTTGCGTAAATGTGTACTATTAGCAGGAACGGTAACACCTCCAAACATAGATGAAATGAAAACACAAACAACTACGCTCTTGTACCTGCACCCCCTCCTCCAATTCCCCTAATAATCTGTCAACATGCGAAATTTGAAAATTAGTTAATTAATAAACTAAGTAACTAATTAATTTGTGCACTGTACCAATCCAAACTGAACTAATTAAAGAAATCAACACTGCTAGTGACACAAAGCATAGCCTAAATTAACATAGGTTCATCTACCACGATTCATGAACGAGCTACATTGTTAAATTTCAGAAATCGGAAACGAAAGCAATTTTTCAACTAATCGAAGAATGAATTGAGCGCGAGAATGTCGATCCAAAAAAGTGGAAAGCCGAACCGAATCGAATCGAAAGGAGGCGTTAATTGGAGGATGAATTGACGTGTCTGTGTGATTATTTGCGTTGTTGCGTCGCTCGCTATCTCACATGGCGGAAAAAGGGATTAGATTGCGAAGGACAAACCAAACGCGTAATATTTGAACCGTCACGGAAGAAGACCGGTGTTGTAGTATGTTGAAGATTGGTAATAACTGTATTCATTCCTTAACGTGGAATCTTTTTTATCTAAATTTCTGTCTTATTATATTTTTAATTTTTAATTTTTTATTATATATGCTTTAAAAAATTATCCCTTTTTTATTTTTCATATATTTTCTTCAATTAAGTATTTAATGTTGGAATTTAATTTAAAACATATCTATAATTATTTTAATTAGTTGATTGAACTAAAAATGAATAAAAAGATAAATTATTAAATCTATTAATTAGTTTTTAAATAAATTTAAATATCGATATATTATACGTAATGGAAGACTTCCTATTATCTATTTTATTTTTCAGAAATTTTACTTAAAAAATAACGTATTGATGCAACGCATAAACGCCTTATTAATTATATTGTAAAGAAAAAGGAAAAAAATTCCATAGAGATCTTATTTTGTAATTTTTTTATCTGCATAGATGTGATGCATATATTTATTTCCCTCCTATCACATCACTTAATATATTTCAAAATTTCTTTATTTTTTCTCTTTCTCTCTTTTGTTTTTATAGATAGTATTGCTCCTTTCCTTTAACTCTGGTTCGAATATATTGTATTTAATGAAATTAAGCTATGCTTTATTTATGTAAAATTGTTAATTTTTATAATGGAAAAAAAATATATGTGTAGATTACGGAATCGAAAGTAAAAATTAAAGTCTTAATTTTAATTTGTTTCAATGGAAATAAAAAATGTTTCAAATTTATAAATTTTGTGTTGTGGAGAATTAAAAATAAAATTATAAAAAGTTAAATATGTTTTTTAATTTCTTAAACAAAGGTAAATTTATTTTTTTCCGAATCTAAAATTGATATTTTTTAATTTTATAATTCAAAAAATTTATTTTATTTTTTTCTATCCAAGCGTTCTGGAGGATTAATTCCAAATTTAGAAAAAATGTATTTAAATAAATTATAAATGTTTTCTGTAAGTAGCAGCAAAGGGTTCATATGCGTAGCCATTGGACACGGCATCTTCAGTTCATCATTACACTAAATACATTCTGCTAAAATAGTTTAATGTATATTATTTATATAACAAATTAATATAACCTTTTTATAAATATCATTTCTCATAGCTTACTTAAAATTGAAGAATTACCTTTATCATGTGGGAGAGGAACTTCTCATCACTCTTATTTTCACGTGCTTGGAGGAGGAACTTTTAAAAGTTATTCATCTTTATAAAAAAAAAATAATTAATTTAATATATTGATTATATAGAAAATAAAATAGTTTGATAATAGATTTTGTCTAAAAGATACGTTGGATACTTTTCTTAAAAAAATATGAATATTAGATGGTCCAATTGAAAAACACATATGACAAAAAAACTTACACGTTTATATATAAAATTATGTAATCAAAAACGGAAGAAATTAAACAAACTATTATTAGCCTATTTTAATTCTTTTTGAAGTCACTAAACTAATGACTTCTCGTATAAGCAACACTGACAGTGAAACGTTGATTAGCAGCAATCAACAAATGAGCTCATTGGTTTAAACATTTTATCTCCTGCAATTACAAAGATTACCGAAAATAATAGATTAATTCAACGTCAGTTTTCCCTTTTTATTTTTCCTAATATTTTTTTAAATTAAGTCTAGAGTATATAATTCTAAACCAAACTCAACAATTAGGTCACAATATTTTCACAGCCGTGCCACGATCCATTACGTGACGTGGACTAGTCCAACTAAACCCCTGCTCACTCTCTTCATGTTTTTGCTGCCCTATGATGTGTTTTCATTGGATGTGAGTTAATTAGGATTAATGAATTATTAAATAAAAATAAAAGAAATTAGTTTCCACATTAATCAATATTTTAAAATATTAATTATATTTCATGATAATATTAATATTAATTATGAAGCTGGGAAATGAAAAAAAAAAAAAACAAGAATAACCGGGGCAATGACACGTGGCAAAAGCGGACCCAGGAAATAGAAGGTTGTTAAAAATCCGAATCTTTGTTGCTCTTTTTGTGCATCTAATAACACAGCACCAAAACCAGAATCAAAAATCTTTTTCTTCATTATTTCCACATATATTTCTCAACATTATTTCTGATATTTCATTTACAGCTCAAGCACTGTCCGGGTAAATCTGCTGAATTTTTTGAAGTCAGAACAATGGCTGAAATCTTCTTCCACAAACCAGGCCACGTCAGCAAAGAATCTATTTTCAGACTTTTGCTATTGCCAAGTATGACAAATCAAACCTAATAAATAAAGTCATCATTGTGTTAATCTTACTAGTAACCTTGCTAGTTGCTGCATGACTTACCCTTTGGAATCTGAACCACCCTTTGTTTCTTTCGTTCACATTCATGGATTCTGGGTTTCCAGATCTTGAATAATATTTTGTACCAGCGGGTCTGGAGGGAAGCTGCAGCAAGTTTGGTCTGGTAAAAGGGTAAGACTCAATTTTTTATTTTGCTCATGACGTAATAAACAATTATGATAGATGATGATGGATAGGCTAATATGGGTTAAAAATGTTCACCTAATTTGTTCTACATGTGGCTTTCTTTTTTGTTTGCATTTAATCTCAAAAAGGGTTCATTTTGTAACAAATGATGTTTTGATTGGAAATGGCTAGGATTGGAGGATTAGAATAAACAACTGGGTTGAGTTTAGCATAAGAGACTAGTCTCGTGTAATGGATCATTTTAGATTTCCATATTTAGCATTGGATCATGATGCTAATGGAATTGAGCTGTCTCTATCAGCTATGTTGGAGTTTGGTTGAGTAATCATGAATAATGAGTGACATTGTAGGGGCATGGATCCTGTGTGTGAGTTTTGTTGGGCAGTGAGAGCTGTGGTTTACTGCAAGTCAGATTGTGCTCGTCTCTGCTTGCATTGCGATGGCTGTGTGCACTCTGCAAATTCTCTGTCTCGCAGGCATTTGCGTTCGCTTCTTTGCGATAAGTGCAATTCCCAGCCAGCAATGATACGTTGCATGGATCATAAGATGTCTTCGTGTCATGGTTGTGACTGGATCCCGAATGATTGTTCTGCATTGGGACACAGGCGCCTACCCTTGAATTGTTACAATGGTTGTCCTTCTTTGGCTGAGTTTTCTAGGATCTGGTCCTTTGTGTTTGATGTTAGTTCCTCGCATCCCCCACATGGTGGTTGGGAATTGGTTAGTGCTTTGCCAAAAAGTGAGAGCTGCACTAGCCAGTGTTTGGAGCAACCTGATCACAAGGGTGGTTCTTTTGGTTTGGTGAGTGAGAAGTTGGATGAAATTGAATCTTGTGTCAGATATGAACCTTGGATGGGGCAATCTCACATCATTCCCTCAAATCCAAATCACACACCGTACTGCAAGGAAGAGGCTTTTTTCCTTCCTCGGGACTCAAACCCGCCAAAGGTATGCCTTCTACTGATTTTCTGTTTTGGTTCATTGTTAGCAATATATGTACATTGTTTTTAACTTGAAAATATAACACACCATTGTTTAGTATATTATCATTGCGTTTCTTTGCTCCCTCCATTTATAGATATATGCCAAATAAAGCCAGCCATTGCACAAGGATTAAGAAAACTCTTAAATATAAGAAGTATAATTGTACTTGACTAAATCATCCAATGTTAAAGTATTTCAAATATTATCACTCCGCTAATCTCATGCACTCCATTTAGTGAAGAACAGAAGATATTTAGAAATAAAGACAGTTATATAAGGGGAAAAAATTATGTCTTCTTAGTTTCTTAAAGTGACACTTCACTAAAACAACAAATATTCTGGAATGTAATATTTCACAGGGAAAGAAGAACTATAATATTGACAAAAGTGGTTAGAACATGCAATATGAGAATTAGTAAGCTCTTTTCACGTTCCTAGCAATTCTCTATTTTCCTTCTTAACCAAAGCTGATAGAAGTTTTTTTTTTTTTTTAATATTACTTCTTAACTCAAATTAGCCGCAGGAGTGTACTGATCTAGGAACTCGTGATGGGAATGGACTCTGTGAAGGTCTCAATGTGGACAGCGCTCCAATAAATTTTGAAAGTGTTGATGAGATATTTGGCTGTTCACAAGCTGCCACAAGATACCCCCTTGAAGATGGAGAAATGGACTATCTGTTGTTGGATAAAAACATATCAGTCACAGAATCTAGTTCGCTTATTGAGAGTGCTATAGAGGTTGTTTCTCAAAACTCATTTTCGGATTATCTTCTCTAAATTTCCTTATGGTACAAGGTTTACTGGTAGTGTACAATACTAATTCTCATCATTGTTTAAGGCATCATCATCAATTCAACAAGATTGTGTGGCTCTTCAATCATCCAGGGCTGGTGGATCAGTTAGTGCGATGCAGGTGATGAACAGTAATACAAAATGTGCACTTATGAATCCTAGCAGCACTAGAAACATCAGTCTGGGATTTCCTCAGGGTCAAGTTCATTCAAGCATGCCTCTTCAATTAGGCAACATTGTGGGTGAAAATAGCTCTTCTGAATATCAAGACTGCGGGATGTCGCCAATGTTTCTGCCTGGTGAATTCCCCTGGGAGTCAAATTTGGAGGGCACATGCCCACAAGCAAGGGATAAAGCTAAAATGAGATACAATGAGAAAAAGAAAACTCGAACGTACGCACCTTAATTCTCTACATATTTTATGGTAAAATGAAATAGAGCCTGTTTTTTAATTTTGTTTTACTTTCATGACAAATATACTCCTTCAAGTGGTTTAACTGTTCGTAGTCACTCATTTGAATTTGTGAGCTAACAACACACTATAATTTGGCATCTAAGCAACTATTTACATGCACTTTATGTATTGTAATTGTACCTCTACCGAACATGCTTCATTATCTGCAGACTCTCAACAGACTTTGGTGATTTCTTATCTGCAGGTTTGGTAAGCAAATAAGATATGCATCTCGCAAAGCGAGGGCTGATACAAGAAAACGTGTGAAAGGAAGATTTGTTAAAGCAGGTGAAGCATATGATTATGACCCTCTTGTGACAAGGGACGTCTAAGAATATTATCTGCATGAAAGATATGTTTTTTCTGACTAACGGTTAGTCGGTCACAGGACATTGTAAGTACATTGCATTGTTTCCAACGGATGTGTTGTTTATCACGCGAAAGTGGGAGAGTTTTTTACTGCAGCTAGATAATTATTCAAAACTTGACTGCTTAGGTGATTGATACAGATCTATTAGAGATTTTAACAGGTTAATATTTAAAAGATAACAAAGATATGAAGGTATTCCAATTGGGAATTGCACAGGAAGGGCCAAGACATTGCATTTAATTATACATAGAAAGTGTGAGAGAAAACAGGTGTGGGACAAAGAAGAGCACAACGTTTGAACAGATTTCAAACGGCATCATGGTCACTGTCAATTCAGATAAACACACAGGGTAAGATAAACACAACTTCATACATCTAACAATCTTTTTTTCTTGAAGTTGTAAAAGGATATACCTGAATACCCTTTTTTCTACTTAAGATTAATATCCAAATGCTTATAAAAAGTTATCGGTTCCAAAGTCCATCTATATGCCTTTATAGTTTCTAATTTATTTACCATTGCTTCTGTTTTCTGACAAATAAGATTAGACTTTTTATTGCTTTAGTTAGAGTTAAATAATCTTTCGTCTTCTTTGTTGATGTTTGGATTTTAACCAGGCCTGCATATTCTTCCTTGCTTTGAGAGGAGATGTACATAGTTATCCATCTTGAATTTGAAAGGTGATATGGTGAGTGTCGGAGAGTCGGTGTTATATATGAATAAAAGGGAAACTGGTGTTTGGCAAGCAACTATAGCCAACCTCAAAAATTTTCTGCTTTGGGTTTGGTCCTTCCTCAAAACATTATTCTGTCATCCTAAGCCATTGTTCAAGCACAACACCACCATAATTTGGAACCTGAACCTCTTCCTTTATCCCATTTTCATCAGATTAGGGACTATCACCTGTGGATTGAGATACCGCTGTTCTTGACTTGTTGGAAGCCAGTTTCACTTGCAGCAACTGTCTGCATCTTTGACATTGCCTCAACTATTTCATTGCTTCTATGACTCTATATTTTCTGAGGATGACACTTCTTTCTTTAATAATTGCAGAAGCTACAAACTTTCCTCACACTTCAAGGGAAGTTTGTTTCAGCTGCTCTGTTATTTTCTGTTACTTTCTATCTGTCTTTTCATGTTATTGTGCAGAAGTTTTGAGCTGCATATCTGTCTTTTCATGTTATTGTGCAGAAGTATTGAGCTGCAATAAATTTTAACTGTCCTAATAAACTAGTTATGGGATTTTTTTTTTATGCAGTTTGGTTTATTTTGGTGGAGTAAGTTTTTCCATCTTACTATTTTTATTCCTGTATCACAATTAATAAATGCATATATGTGATTAAAAATTATGTTAGAAAAATAAGGAAATAATTAACAAAGGACTAATTGACATTGATTGAATTTTAGAAAAAATGACACTTCAGTTGAAACAATTTTTTTTATTTTTTAAAAATGCAGGGTTTAAAATAGTTGATCGAGCATGAAAAATAGGGGATATTAATGACTGTTTCTTTGCTTTGGACAAATTGATTTTAGAAATGCGTGGTTATATTTTGATATTACTGTTCATTTTCTATGTATATAGCACTTATTATATTATTATTTTATTAATATATAATATTTTGTTAAAAGAAATGGGTGTGAAATGAAAATATACTGTTAACAGACTGTCAAACTAATTAACTTTTTCCTTTCAGAAATTGCAAATGATAGTCTTTTATTGCTATTGCTATCCATTAGACTATATAGACACTCGTGCGTTGCAGTATCTAAAGTTTCTATATAAAATAATAATAATTAATACTAATTATACTTAGATCGTATTAAAGAAGAAGATTCGTACTCTTCTAATCTTATAATAGATATTATTTCCTTTTAAGTTTTTAATGAAATGACAATTACAATTTATATAATTTTTTGGAGACACCAATTTTTATTAAAACAACATATTCTCTCTTATTTTTAGTGTGTTCATAATGGAATGATATTTACCTTTCTTGTTTTATATAAATGTAACAAATTAACTAAAACTTAAATAAAAATATACATTTATAGAAATCTATACTTTTTATATATATTTTTTTTTATTTTCATAAACTTTAATTAATTCAAATAAAATAAAAAAGGTAATTAGTACTTCATAGAAACAAGTAAATGTCATTATACTAAAAATATTAATTTCTTTTAAAAATTAGAGGAATATAATTATTGTTTTATTAAAAACTATGTCTATTAAAACTAGAGGGATAAATTCTAAATCCTAATTTTTTAATTTATTTAGAATTTTATTGTACAGTAGTTTACCAATATTTAAAATACGCAATAGCCAGATGTTTAATATTAGGATTATTTTATTTGAACCTGCTGCTCTTCTTCTTGTAAAATAGGTTGGACATATTCATTAACGCCTTTCTAGAATATTTTCAATCAAATAATGTGAAGAATATGATCTTTAATTATTTAAACTCCATAATTAACCAGAATTAAAACAATATATAAATGCACTTAAAGTTTTACTTGTAACTCCTATCAAAAGTTACAGCAAGCAGTTCAGTTTTTATATATTACATAGTCATCAGAAAGAAACTCTTACTGTTGTGAATGTAACTAAACCATGGTCTGAAGTTTTGCTTGAAATAAAAATAATCATATTCAATTAACTACATCAAGCAGAGATCAAATGAAGAAATGAAACAGCATTAAGCCTTCCTTCTATTGTATTAGAAACTCTCTTTTTTCTTTGAATCATGATATTAAAAACATTAAGCACTTCCCCTTATGCCTGAGAAGGAAAATCACTAATCTTTCTATTACAACAGATCATCCCAGGGAAAAAAAGAAAAGAAAAAATAAAGAAAGATGGAAGTTAAAACAAGAAAGAAGGCTTGTTATGCATTTTTGAACACTTTCCTCTGTTGTTAGGAAGATTTGCTATAGCCCAGTTTAGGTTGGATGGAAGAACAACCTCTAGTGATTGTCCAATGAGATATCTTTGCGTAAGGTTCTGACATGTGTTGCACAGAAAGCACCTAATGTGCCTAAGGGCCAAAAAATTTGCTCCATGAACCCTTGCATCACATTTTCTTCACAAGTATGCATCATCAGCTTGACAATACAATGAAGCCTGTGATCCACACAGTTCACAGCATTTAGCACTGCTTTTTTCTCTCTCTTTATGCAGAAAGCTGCTGCAGAAACCATGTTGCTTTTGCCCTTCTGCACCTTTGCACATTTTTTGAAGCTTTAGATAATAATAATAACCAAGTTTGGTTCTTTGTAGTTTCTTGAACAAATGGGGTAGCTGGATGAAGATGAAGAGAAGCCTTCTTATAAGAAGTGATGATTATGTGGACGAGTTCAACTAGAAAAGAAGAGGGGTGCCACTTCTACACGTAATCACGCGTGTCTATATTTTAACCCATGTGTCTTTTTCCAAGTGTGCCTAAAGGTCAATTTGGTGATTAAAGAGGGAGAAAGAATTTGTGATTCACTAGTTTTGACAAAAGGGTGGAGAAAAATAAGAAAAAATAGGCTAATGAATGATTAAGCTTAAAGCTTCATTAGATGGTTATGTGTGTGGTTATGAAGGTTTATTGTATGGTCTAGAATTAGCACCTTTAAATTTGTGACCCACCAGAGCCCATTTGGTTGCACCTAAGACCACTTGAATGGAGACTCATTGACTCATTGGTTGAGAAGTTGTGTGGTTTTGTGACATTTTTTTGTCTCTCACTGTTGGACCAAAAACTAACTATAAGTGTGCTTTTTTGCAAGGCACGAGAACAAAACACGTCCCTGTCCACATATTGTTCTTGAGGTTGACATTTTAGTCCACTTGTATGGTTGAAACCATAGGAGCATCAAATGAACCATTCATTACTCGTCACGAATGTGAGAGTTGGTGATTCCAAAGAAAGACAGAAAAAAATGAAAGGTGTTTGGTTTTTGGTGACGTAGAAATAGCTTTGCCATCAATTCTGACCGTTCAGTTGGACACAAATCACAACCATTTAGAGATCACAAATAAACTACTAATTAGATATTAAGGGAACCATTAACTGGCTAACACAAAAGTTTAAAGGAAAATCTGCATGATTCTGGTGAAACCGAAAGCTTAAGCATAACATATAATAATATTTTGCTAGATTTTTTTAGATAGTTTTAAAGGTAAAATTCAGTGCATAACCTTTATTAAAAGGTGATGGAGTCAAATTGTTGTGGTTTGTAACACTTGGAATCAGAATTAGAATCGCACTGTAATGATAATTATTTTTTTGACTAGGACTTTGTTCTATAAATGTGACTTATTTCATGAAGTTAGGTTTTCCATAAAGTTAGGTTTTCCCAGCCTAATTTTAGTGTGACTGAAAAGTTCTTCACATGGGACAAATTTAGGGGCATGAATGTCGTGCACCTCCCTAAGATTGCATATGTGTCGCAAAATTTATGGCTTTTTCGAAAGTTTCAAAGAGAAAAACTTAAAATTGGAATATTCTGGATGATTGATCTCTCGGTGGGAAACCTATTTGATGGATTTTAAGTTGAAAAAGGAACTAATCACTTAAATATTGAAATGATTTGGCAAAACACATTCGTTATAAATTATAAAATATTTGTGTTTCTACTCTATATTTCGATTATGTTATGTTATTTTATTGAGAAGTTTACTATTTATATTAATTTTAATTTTATATTATTAATAAGTATGTGTAGGTAAATGATTTATTTATGGATAACAATTGAAATAAATAGATTTACCGTAACAGTCTAAAAATTCTATAACTTTTGTCTGTTACCAAGTATTAACATTCATTTAAGGTTTAAGGTAGTACAAAAAGTGTTCAGATACATCAGAGTTATGTATAACTATTCTCATAACAAAAGAAAAACTATCTCAAGGTCATAGAGTCTTTAACTACAACAAAAACATATATATAAGACAAAAGGAGATCGATTTAAGAGTATATCATCTTTAAGGTGCTCCTAAACCTGTATATGCATCTGCTCATGTACATAGTACAATCATCGCAGTTCACAAAACAACAAGAAAAGTAAGGGTAAGCTAGCGAAATAATGTTTTTAGCTTATAAGAGTAAAAAGAATTGAAGTGATTAGATTTACAAATGCAAATATGACTTCTTAAGTCGAATAAAACTAAGTTTAACATTCAATCACAAACTTTCATACTTTATTCCAAATTCATTAACCTAATAATGATCCACCTGCAATCACAATACCTTGATTTCCTTTCAATCCCCAGTACTCTGATTTCATTTCAATCAAAATGATTGCAAATGCATTCATCATTCAGTCATAACAATAATCATATTCAACCATTCTGAAGCTTATAGGTGCAT